>OGYZ01000187.1_pt1 | contig 55437 bp, 39 predicted proteins | sample 1576681 | NCBI WGS metagenome assembly OGYZ01 (sample SAMEA3541480, study PRJEB24748) | human gut metagenome | biome: human gut; feature: human-associated habitat; material: faeces | place: China | collected 2012 | reverse complement strand
TTCGGTTACTGCCGAAAAGTGGCAGCAGCAAGGTATGTTTTGAGTTACTCAAAACTTTCCGGGTTACTCCCGAAAACCTTGCCGCCGGTTGCTCCTCCGAAGTCGGGCAACCTGTTCCTAACCTATGGTAATCGTGGCTTATTCCTTGTATTTGATACCATACTCTTGCATCTTGTTGTACAGGGTGGTTCGCCCGATGCCGAGCAGTTCAGCAGCCAAAGAGCGGTTGCCATTCGTTTGTTCCAAAGCACGGATTATCTGTTTCTTTTCCATTTCTTCGTTTTTCAAGGACAATGACACTTCACCCGGCAGGGGATTATCTTCAAATTCCAATTTGTCAGCCGTAACCCAATCCCCGTTAGTGAACAGTACAGCCGAGCGAATTGTTCCTTTCAGTTCTCTTACATTACCGACCCACGTATGGACAAATATCCGCTTCCTTGCTTCTGAGTCAAAGCCTTTTACCTGTTTGCTGAATTCCCTGTTGGCAAGCTCACGAAAAACTCCGCAAGCGACAGGATGTCCTCACGGCACTCACGCAGCGGAGGTATGTTCAGCGTGTATTCCTTAATCCGATGTAACAAGTCCTGACAGAAACGCTTTTCGGCGATGGCTGACTGCATATCCTCGTTGGTGGCGATGATGCGCACGTCAGCCTTTTTATCCTTGTTGCCACCCATAGGTCTGTACCATTTATATTCTGCACGGAGCTGCATGCTGCTGTACCTCTGTCGGAAGGTTGCCTATCTCGTCAAGGAACAGCGTGCCGCCATCGGCTTCCTCCCCAAAGCCTTGTTTTCTGCTTTCGGCTCCAGTGAATGCTCCTTTCTCATGTTGAACAAGCTGATCCAGCAAGCTCTTTTGAGAGCAGACCGCAATCCATGGATACAAATGGCTTGCTTCCCGCTTACTTCTTTCCAGTGATATGTTCCTTACCCGTGCCGCTTTCACCCAATATCAGGACGCTCATGTTCGTGTGTGCGACCAATCTTATCTTGCGGTCTATTTCACGGGAATCCGCACTCTGGCGCTCGTGAATGGGCATATCTTTCCGCTCTATCCTCTTCTGCAAGATTTTCAGGAGCGGAAAGAGGTTGTCCCCAATCAGCTTTTTGGGGATACAGTCCTCCGCGCCCAGCTTCATTGGCCTCACGGCAGTAGGTACTTCGTCATAGTCGATCTTGACGATATAAGGATTGTTCCTGCCCTGTTTCCGCAGTTCTTCCAACAGGATTATACCATCTCCGTCGGGCAGGCGCAAATTAGCCAGTACCATGTCGTCTTCCTGCATCTTGGCAAATATTTTCCGTGCGCCCCTGCAAGTGGAGGTGCTAACGCTTTGGAACTCCTTGCTTTCCAGCAGGTGGCATACAAAGTCAGAATATATGGGGGGGCTCAATGACGATTATTCTGCCCACCGTTCCGCCTCCTTCCTTGCCAAAGCAACAATCAGCCGTCCTTGTGTCAATACTACCTTTACAGCGGATTGTATATCTTTATCCGCAATGGCTTCCTTATGGACGGCTTCATACAATATCGCCAATGGCTATTCTGCTTTTATCAACATCCACGAGCTTCTCAGGTGGTGTACCCATCCGTCCATCGCTTTCATATCCTTGGCTTCCGCCTTGTGCACCTCATTCATGTCCGCTTGTGTCGTAGCTGCCAGCTTCTCCAGTGTGTGCCGCCTGTTGCCTAAGGCAAGTAGTGGTGAGAGGTCGATGTGGCTTACGTGTTTTTGTCCGATGCTCTATTCTGTACAGTAAAACAATTGCCACTATTCGTCCTCGTATCATTGCATATACCACTAAATCTTTTTATAATAATTGGCTGGAACTAAATCTAGTGGTTCTGCAAGTTTATCTGTACTATATAAGACATAGAGATGATGCATTGTACGTGTCATGGCAACATAGAGTGATTTTCGCTGTTCTTCTGTAATCGCACCTTCAAACTTTGGAATTATTACTACATCAAATTGCAATCCCTTTGCACTATGATATGTCAACACCTTTGGTAAAGTATTGGTAAATTGAAGATTGCCTTGGCCTCGCTTATCATCTGAGGCAGTTTTACACTTGTATTCTATATTGATACCACGTTTTGTCAACTCTTCACTCATATTAAGTACTAACTCATTACTGTAGAGCAAGATTCCTATTGATTTTCCATCATATTGCTCTGTAAGTTTTCCAATTGCCTCTATTTGGTCTTCATAAGAATTATAATGTATAAAATGAGGAAAATCATTTTCCTTATTCAAATATACCTTCTCTTGATATGGCATTACATTAACACCAACGTATTTTTGAGTTATTTGAGCAACATTCTTTGGCAGTCGATAGTTGTTGTACAACTTCAGTTCCTTAAGTCCAGTTAATTTTGAAATTGCCTCAATAGAAAGAGTCTTTTTACCAAAACGAGTATAGATGGACTGAGCTGTGTCACCGAAGAATAGGAAATGCTTTTTGGCAGCACTCATAAACTCCTGAATTTCTTTAAGCTCGAAGTCTTGAATTTCATCAACTATGATATAATCGGCAGATGGCATCCCCAACCATTTCCACTGATGGTGATAATAGAATTTATATGATTGCGAGGTATAGCCAACTCCCATAAAGCTAGTCAATGACTTTGTAAGGGCTATCAGAATAACCGAATAGCCCATATCTGCTATTTGAGCAGCCTTGTGCATCGCAATGACTGACTTACCGCTACCGGCGCATCCTGACACCAACATTGAACTTTTGATTGTATGGTCAATAAGATCAAGTTGGTCATCATCCAAAGATTCCTCTTCTACAGGCCAATTCGTATTGCATCCCTTTAATCTTTGTGACAGAGTTATAGGGGTGTCAATTGATTCTTCCGCATCATGTTCTATTTCGTCATCGACAACATTTGATGCCTTTTGTACAGGGATGGCATCAAGAGTTGTGTCTGATTCTGACTTTGCTATTCTTTGTTTTAGTGCTTCTAACTCTCTGAGGGTATTCTCAAGTTGCTTTGACAATTTATCAGCACGATTCTTCTCCGTTTTTGCAGAAGCATCTAATTTTTCAAGCTCTGTCTTTTGCTCTGCTATCTGCTTATTCTGTTGCTCTATCAGTTCTTGCTTTTGGTTTCTTTCTTGAATAGCCTTCTCATACTCGCATCTAACTTTCTCCATTTCTTCTTGGTTAGAGTTGTTTGATGAAAAAACATCCAAAGCTAAAAGAAAGTTTATATTATTATCCGACAGTAGCCTATTTGTCTTTAAAAAATCAAAATAACCCTCAAAGAATGATGCGCAAAAGTTCGCCTGGCTCTCTAAAGACAAGCCTGAACTACCAGTATGACTTCCAAGTTCGCTCGCAACACTATATAGCTGCACCAATACATTACGATAGGATTCAATGCCTCTCTTGACTCTCTTTTTGTCATTGTCAAGAAAAGAGGCTTGTAGCTCCCTATGGCTATAGAAAAGTGCATTCTGTGCCACTATAGCCAAAGCACTCCCTGTAGGTCTACGGGAATTATTATCAATTTTGATTTTATATTCAACACCTCTGCCCCCAATGATTACTTGATTACCTTCAAGGACATCATGTCCATCCTCGTTATCACCGACTGTATCCAAAATAATAAACTTACAGATAAGTTCAATGGCTGGTCGTATGTGAACGAAGAAAGATTCATAATCTTTGTCATTAAAGAATACAACCGCGAGATTGTAGTCTTTCTGTAGTCTTTCTTTTATTTGATTCATAACTTGTTGCTTTATTGTCCAATACCTGCTATCTGTACAATAAGTACATAACCTTTCCTACGAGCTATTGATTGCCAATTTCGAGTAAAATCTGTGCCACTTTTTTTATCTGCTTTTTTACTGTCTTCCAGTCTCCAAACACTTATGTCGCTGACAAAAAAGCCATTAATGCATTCGAGACTATTTTCACTGGCCATCTTGGCTATTCTACTCCCACCCGACAAACGTCCAATATAGTGATTGTTATGATATAGATAGTATTTGCCGTCTTTATAACGTACAATATTAACAGGATCGTCTATTTTAACTTCTTTTTCTATATATTCTGCACATCTACCAGGTTGTTGCATGCTATCTGACGTTGTATACGACAAATAATACTTATCAAGACCAGGTTCTTTCTCAAAGATAAGAGCTTCAGACTGATTATCTGTGGTATAAATGTTACTCTGCTCCAAGGCACGTTCTCGATCTCCCTTATACACATGCAGATATTTCTTTGCACGAGTATAAGCAACGAACATCAGTCTTCGCTCTTCTTCTATATCTGCCATATCGTCAATTACTATGGCTTGCCCCGGTTGATATATACGGCGTAGTTTCAAAGGTAACCCGATGTGTGATGGAGTTATAATAACCGCATCAAATTCAAGACCTTTAACCTTATGCATCGTTGTAAGAATGATGGTAAGTTTATCTTCTTTGAGTATACGCTCATTCTTGAACTTGTCATATATCTTATACACCTGGCCGCCATCATCATTTCCTGCTACATCCATGATATACGATGCAAGATCTTCATATGTATGGACATCTTCATCCGTTCTAATAGACTCAAGATAGTTTAGCACAAGGGTGTAAGCTATGTCTATGTAGAACTGGCTCCAGCAAGGATGATCAGTCATTAGCTTTTGGAGATAAGTCTTCATGCGTTCGCCTGTTTCTGATTCTAATTCTATTGCAGGATATTTTTGCAGCAAATCTATCAGACTATAAATTTCCCTTTCACGCCAAAGTTCACAAACACTAGCACCTTGTATTCTGATTCTCACACCATCGGGCAGAGTGTTTCTTATCAAGGCATAGCCTTGATATACTTCGTTGTTTGTCCTAAAGAAAACAGCAATGGTCTTGATGATTTTATAGTCCTCACCATTTTTCTTAGCCTTTTCATTATTTTGCAATACATTGGCAACAAATGAAGGCAGATCTTCATCCCATGATGAACCTGCCGATCCAGCATCTGTGAATATCGTATATGGTTCTTGCGGCTCATGTTTCATGAGTTCTGCAGAAGATTTTGGAAGATTATGCTTACGCTCTTCAGGAATGAATATTGCAGCACAATCCAAAATCTTTTGGTATGATCGATAGTTCGTGAACATACCCAACTGAACAGGAGCCAACGCGTTATTCAGCCTATCATAATAGGGCTGAGGATTCAATACCTGTGTATACTGTTCAGGCGTTAAACCTATAGGTCGTCCCCAATTGTCTTTAGGAACTCTATCAAAGCCATAGATACTTTGGTTTATATCACCAATAGTAAAGAATTTCGCATCTGGAAACAAATTATGGATAGCAAACAATGTTTCTAAACGTGGATTCGTAATATCTTGGAACTCATCAACCAACACATACTCAATTTGGGGAAATATAGCTTGAAACGCAACAGCGTCATTCCTTACGAAATTAAGGAAATGTTGTTCCCACGACTCTGTTGGGACATTGTCAAGTTTTCCACCCATGCAGATTTTTGCAAGTGCATGAAATGTATGTACGTGCAGCTGATGTCCGATACGACTCAATCCCAGTTTGGTAAACAAACTGTCCAGCCGATTCCTTAGTTCAACAACCACAGCACGATTGTATGCCAAGACAATAATATGGCTCGGCACTACATGTTCTTTGTAGATAAGCTTGGCACAGCGTAGTGTAAGGACATGTGTCTTACCGGACCCCGGTCCGGCAAGTACATTCACATTTACGTTTCGAGGCTGATTGTATATGCTCAGCTGCTCTTGGTTGCCTTCAAGTTTAGCTTCTTCTATCTTCAAAGCCTCTTCGGTAAGTTCGTCAAGGATGTTGGAATTTTCAGGCGCATAGTCGCCCACCAAGGCCAAATAGTCTTCATAGTTTCTGCACATGAAATATTTACGAATATATTCGTTTTGCTTTTCATTTGGAAGCACAGAGAATATATTCATCGCAGTGAGCCTGACCTTCTTTACTTTCTCAAGTGTATCAAACTCTTTTCGATAATCGTGCATGGGTGACCTTTCGTCAATACCTTCATCGATAGGAGATTCTGTGAGTTCTGTGGCTTGAACCTCTATACCTGTATTCATCAATGGAGTGTGCTCTATATACGAGAGTATTCCAAGAACAGAAAGCAGTTTGTCGAAGTATCCGAACTTATCACCATCATCATGAAAGTTCATTTCCAGCAACTTCTCTGCCCAACAGAATGCTCCGGTATTTTCTGTGATGAAGCGAAGCCATTTCAAACAATCAGTTTCAATATTGTCGACAAAATCCTTCCAACGCTCATCCTTCACCGTAATATGATACAGTACATCCTCTTCCGTCTTTATTATACGGAAGATCACACCTGGTACATATCGCAGAATGTTAAACATTCCCACGGCAACTCTTTTCTGTATATCGTTCTTAAAGGTCTCGGCCTTGGTCACGCAACCTTTGGGAGGATTACTGTCTTCATCCTTCCATGGCATATATATTATAGTCTCTTCTTTCTTTCTGCGTTTTTTAGTCTCTGTTTTCAAGAGTCCCTCATAATTGACCTCATCCATTAGATGACGTTGAATGTATTCACGCTTATTCATATCGAGTTCTCGCTCCACACCTATCTTGCAATCAGACAACAGTCTCCGTATTCCATCCATTGCGATGTGAAGTGCGAAAATATTCTGGTCATGCTTGACCATATATCTCGTCTCTCCATAACGGCGCGCCTTAAGCTCACAACGCATCTGTTCGTTTAGTGTCAGAAGATTACACTTCATGCAATCCAGGATGCCGTTCATGATTTTGGCAAACGAAAGCTTGTACGGCTTAAAACTCCTACGCATTTCAGAAATGGGAAACAGTGAATTCTCTTCCAACTTCTCAGCATGTAGCTTCAGATAATCGAACACCAGCTTAGCAGCCTCGTGAGAAGGCGTTTGTTGACGCCGTCTGCCATACCTCACAGATGTCCCAAATAGATCAATTGAATTCTGACTCTGAGTAGGAAATTCTTTATTTGATATAGTCATGTCAAAATATGCCAAGTCGAGGTACTTCAACTTAACATATCCAATATGTTCCAGCCAATGGAACGCAAGACGTGATGCCGTTGTATCTAGGAATTTGCCGTTTTCTTCATTCTTAATCCAGATGTTATATGGCACAACTATTGGATTAAGTTTTACTTGCTCTATTGTTCTGAATCTACGAATGAATGCCAGAATTTTATCCTTGCAATCGGTTAAATCTGACCAACTCATCTGACTACGAACCAATAGAACTTTCAAATGTCTGAAATCATCAGGAGAGGTTATACACAAAGCCGGAATCTGACTATGGTCAGGAAAAGCAGCTTCATACATACCCTTATCACGGCCAGCACGACCTATCTCCTGAAGATAATCTTCCAGAACTGCTGGTGGATTGTAATGCACTACATAATGGACATTAGGAATATCCATACCCATACCAAAGGCTTTTGTAGCACAAAGTATGTTTATGCGCTCGTCTTCTGGCACATGATCTTCTTCTGCGTTTTTAAACTGACGATAGATATCGTTTCTTTGGGTTGAATCTAGGCCTGCGTGGAAAAAGTTGACATGCTCAGCACAAGAAGCCAATAAAGAACCTTCAGGCGCAGCCTTACATAGTTCATTCAGTCCTTCTGCCGTATCTTCACACTCGTTATGAGTGCGACAGAATACAAGCATGCAACTCTTTGAAAAATCGATTTTGTTGTCTTCGATGTAGTCCTTAATGGCATTTACACGTGCCGCAAGGTCATGCCCTTGATCTTTCTTGTTCTTTCCCTTTGTTACGGCAAAAGAAATGCTAATATGCTTTCTTATAGGATTATACTCTTCAGATTTCTGCCCTAGTCGTACAATGTCAGGGAAATACGACTTGAAGTCTTGTTCGACTTGGGTGGTCACAGTGGCGGAGAACATGGCAACCATTATATCAAATTCATTCTTGCCATTTTTCATGTCAACACACCACTGAACCGCATTTCTGTAGTCGGGACGGAAATCCTGTCCCCATTGAGAAATACAGTGCGCCTCGTCGAAGACTACATATTCGAGACCTCTATCCATTTGAAGTCTCTGATAAAGAACATCCATGAACGAACGCACACGGAATCTTTCAGGAGTGATATACAGCAAAGCTATCTCACCTGACTGAATTCTGCGGTAAATTTGTTGCGTTTCAGCTTGCATACGGTCACCACTAAGGTAATCTACGTTGAAGACAAACCCTTTCGCATGCAGTTCCTCAACCTGATCTTGTATGAGAGCTCGCAAAGGACACACTACAAGCGTCAATCTGTTTGAAGTCATGGCACGAGCTAGCGCAGGACCTTGGAACAAAATAGATTTGCCACCTCCTGTAGGAATTGAGATTATGCAATCTCCCTTCCTTTCAAGCATATGCTCAACAATAGGCTCCTGACCTTCTCTCCAATCTTTATATCCCCAACTGTCAAGTATTACTTTCTTGAGATACGCTGAGTCAAGCTGCTCTTCAATACCTTTTGTGTCCTTGAAGAACAATCCAGCCTTTTCTAAAGATTCACGATAAGTTTCTTCATCGTCCCATAGAGTGAATACGGAGGCCCTAGCGTGACAAGTTTTTTCCAGGCCAGAATAATCCTCAAAGTATGGGTCTATAATATAAAAGTTGGTGTCCTTATGATTGGCCATCACCAATGCGCAGTAATGCTCAAAGATAGGCCATGCTGCCAGTATGCACTGTCTAGCCGTTGTTCGTTTGAACTTTTCATCTTCATCGCTCTCTGCACCATCCTCATAGTCACCTTCGAATGGAAGTTTGTCCCACATGATGAGATAACGGTCAATATCCATATTATCCCATACGTAGCAGAACGCTTTGTCAGTGCGATAATTACCAATTCCTGCCAAGAACTGTTCTTTTGTAATAACTACCAAACCATTGCTGTGGGTACCAATATACTCTAGTTTACGTAGGCCACTACCTGTGGCAGGCACATAGTATCCACAACTACGGGCATATTCCTCTACACTACTAAGTTCTTTATCGTCGTTGATTATATAGATCAGTGGCTGCAATGGATTCTGCTCATGTATCTTCGCCAGTAAAGTCATCTGGTAATTCCAATATACTTTTCTGTTTGTTGAAGCAGGACTTACTCTGAAAGATGGAGCATCTAACGACATAGTGCCCAGACTTTTTACCATATATAGCTTCGAATCGGCAGCATCTTGTCCCTTTAGCTTCCAAGACACCAACTCGGGCATCACAGGAGCAAAATGAGTTAAAAACGCATTCCTATATTTCTGATATTGGAAATTCTGATAGATGGCGAAATTACCATTAGATTGTCTTTCTGCCCATACGTTTGCTGTTAATTCTGATTGAACAATATCAAGTTTTGTCTTATCTGCGTCTGTCAATAATGCAATATTAGTCGAAGCCATTGACATAGGAAGCTTACATTCCTTGTCAATAAGTTCTCTGAAACTCCATTCTTTCGCCTCCTTGCATTTATGAACACGGTCTTGAAGTTCCGCACCTATGGTAAAGATACGAGCATACTTGTTCTCATACATTTTTTTGTCTGAGAACGAATCGATATCAATGCAATCAATGTTACTCTTCGGCTTGGTAAGATATTCTGCTAAACTATCTTCAGTGAATGTAATCTTGCCTGATCCCTCGTTTTCCACACGAAGATACTGAGCCAAGTTGCAAAAGAGCGGCGTAGCACATATGTCACAGAAACGTGTCAACACGCAGTTCCACAACTTATTGTCTAACGGATGTTCATATAGGACTTCTCTGTTGATTACTTTGTAGTCTTCGATTGCGTCAGAAGGATATTGCACAGGTATATATTGCGCTATTCTTGGCCACAGACTTTTTGGAGCAATCAGAAGTACACGCTCTGCATCAGAGTTACTTACTGTGCCCAGCTTGGCAATCTCTTTGAGTTTTTTCTCCAACTCTGAGTCAAGAGAGCGCAATTCCTGAAAGAATTGTTTGGATGTTTTGGCAGTCTTCTTAAAATATTCAGCATATATATCCTGCTGAAGAGTGGCAAGAATATTGTTAATCTGTGCAGGTAAGAAATCTCTCAAGCTATCACAAAGTGATTTGTCTTTTGAGAGGCGATACAGTTGGTTCCAAAACAGTTCGTTGGTGAGTTCTGTATCTTCCGCTGCATTGTGCTTGGTGTGTAGAGAATAGGCATATCGGCATGGGTTAAGAAGGATCTCAATTTCCAGCGTATCCCATACAAACTGGTTGGTTGTGATTCCTTTCTTCGCCAGAATAGGTAAATCCCATTCCTTGATATTATGTCCTACTACGATATCCTGCCGATTTAAAGCACGACCTAACGAACGGAGCTGATTTTCCGATACATAACTGCGCATGTTATCCTCCTTAAGGAAGGCGAACTCTTTGATTGTTTCGCCATCCGTTTCAAGGTCAAATACAACGTATGGCACCTCAGCCTTTTCCGTATTCCACCATTCCTCCACAAATTGCTTGTAGAGCTTTGTTTCAGCAAACTCTTCTATAATTAGATTCCTGGCGTAATCGTCAGGAAGGACTTTAAGCAGTTGATATTGTTCCGCCTCTTCGGCTGTTTTGATCGCGTTTACAACTAGCTTATCATCCAATTTCTCCAGGAAGTTCTCGTTTTCAAAATTGGCTACCGCAACATAATTCTTGACAAAGTCAAGAATTTGAGCGGGCTTAAGTGTATTGCACCAAGTTGCAACCGCATCCCAAGACGAGATGCGATTCAGTAAATTTATGTCTACGATATCAAGGAAGCAAAGAACCTTATATTCATCCTTGAGATTTTCTGCCTCTGCAAGATATTCGGCAAATTTCTTACCATATACACTACGAAGAAATAGTATGAAATCATTGCTGCTGGTTCCTAAGGTGTCCGATGAATACAGAACTGACAATCCTTCCAACTTTATAGTACCAAGAAAGGTTCTTAACTCCGTCCTATGCCCATCCAGACTCTTGGCTATAAGAGTCCTGACAACATCATAGTAGCCCGACAAGTCATAACCGGAAGTCCATAGTTGTTGTACATCGGACAAATCCAAGTTGCTATTTGTCATTCGTGCATTGAGGATTCTTTCTTTAAGTGTTGAAGGAAGGTTCTCCTCATCGAATACCTTACGTAGCAACAATAAGAGACTGTCGTTGATTTGCGGCAGATATTCTTCCAAATATAACTTCTGAAAGCCTTCCAATTTGATGGCATCCAGAAATTTGCAGCCTTTACCTGAATCTGATTCCGCCCACAAGTTCAGAGCATATCTTAATTTGTCAAAATAGTCTGCTAAATCATATCCTGCGTTCCACAGCTTGACTATAGCATCGGTATTATACGAATCTTCTTCAAATACAGATGATACCATTTTGTTACGCAGACTTACAGTACTTTCAGTTTCACTCAACTCAATGCCACTTGTAACTAGGTTTAACAGACAGTTTCGTGTGTCTTTATCAGAGACCAGTTCGTCAATTATTGCGTCACGTTGGTCTGCATTACTGAGTTCTATATAGTCTGTTAGTTTGTTGACTATAAGTTGATTAATTCCATCTTTTGCAAGGATGCTAACAACCTTATTTATAACATTTATGTTGTATGAATCGTGCTTTTGGTCAAAGCCCTCAATTCTAGCAAATTTACCGCGGTACTCAAAGGCTTTTAAAAGAGTCTGCGAATCGGGTGAAATTCGCTTGACATCAGTAGCACTCCAGCCTCTACGGCCAGATTTTGGAGTAAAAATGACCCACTCGTTATCTCTTGGATAAGAATCAGATTTCCATTCACTTCCCGTCAGATAGAAGCCGATAATCCTATTAGGTTCAGTTTCATTACAGCTAACACCATAGTTGTTTGCCAGTATAAAACCAAAATTTTTCTTTATATCAAAGAACTTGACGAAGCCAATAATAGGCTCATATGCGTTTGGAGCTTTTTTTACAGTTGTCGTACTTGTTGGCTGAGATGTAACTTCTTGAACTATTACACTCATACAATGGGTTGACAGGTTGATATCCGTAACCACACATGAAACCTTACAACCCTCAGTCAGTTTGAACTCTTTGGTCAGTTTATACTCTGCACTTATGCCGAAGCCTACCTCTATGTGTGCAAGTTTTTTATTAGTCTTTACTACAGTACCTTCAACTACCATGCCTACAGGAAACTTGTCTGCATTCTCCACCAACGGATCCATCAAAAGTTGTTTTCTGCTTAACTGGATTTTATTGCTCTTGAATCCAAGGATTACAACATCTAACTCATCACCCTCTTTAATCAGTTTTGTTGCATCATTATGAAATCCCCAAGCTAGTTCGTCCAATTTGATAAAACCTATGTGTCCATCAAACTGAACGTATACACCATAATTCAATACCTTAGACGCTGTGGCTTTAAACATCTTACCTTTATTGGCTTCTGCATAATTTTGGTCTAGGAACTTCTCAAAAGTAAAGGCATTACTCTCTTCGTATGATGAAGCAGAAGAGTTGACCGAACTATTTGAAGGTTCCAGCCGACTAAGGTCAGAATCCTCAATCACATACTCGGGGTCTTTCGGGAAGAAAAGGCTCTTGCGTGATGCATAGATAAGAATGTCATCAATAGAGGCATTCTTTAGGTTTGCGTATTGTTGAAGGGTTATCGTAGCCATAAAAATTTATTCTATTGGTATTCTATTTTATCTTCTTCTGTCATTTGTGTATTTTCTTCGTTGTATTTTGTTTCTACGAGGTCTTGAACCTCAACTTTAAGGATTCGTGAAATCTCCACTAATTGAGCCAAGGAGGGTTGGAGTTTGTTGGATCTCCATCGCGATACGGTGATTTCCGACATACCCATTTGTTCTGCTAGCCATTTATTAGTAAGCATCTTGTCTGCCATGACAACACGCAATCTATTCAGACATCTTGTTTTTCCCATATTGATTTAATTGATGTATTATGACTCAAAATTACTATTTTTTGTCCCAACAATCATCATATTCCGATAATAATTTAAATTAAATAGGCAACTTTTGTTATTCGTAGTATAACAATATGGAAGCAAGCCGGATTGGGGACACCGTTCCTCTCAAGGGTAATGCTATTACGGATTCAAACTCCACGTTATCTGCGGAATACGCGGCGCAATCCTTTCCTTCGACATGACTGCGGCAAGCGTACACGACCTCCATTTTTCAAGGACGCAAGCCCGGATTTGAGCTTGAAGAACGCCACAGACTACCACACCGACGCCAAATGCTGCCATGCAGGTACGATGCGGTTGGATTATGCCGGACTTCGCTTTTCTTTGCATCACGGATGCTCGGAACAGACGTTACGGGTTCGGCGGATAACGCCACTCCCGACCACCTGTTGCCACAAGCTGCCACCAAACTGCAAACTCATTGTTCCATGCGAACAACGAATTTACTTTGCAGGCAGAAAGAAGAACAATCAGTAAATATAATGAGTATGGAAGTAGTAATAATTTCAAAAAGAAAGTATGAAGAAATGGTCGGCAAGCTCAACCGCCTGTCCGACCGGGTGAATGAAATCCTCCGCAAGAGAGAAGAGAAACGGCTCAGTCGTTGGATGGACAACCAGGAAGTCTGCCAACAGTTGCGCATCAGTCCGCGCACCTTGCAGACCCTCCGCGACAACGGAACGCTGGCTTACTCACAGATAGGACACAAGATTTTCTACAAGCTGGAGGATGTACAGCGCACCATCCGCTTCGTGGAGGACAGACGTAAGGATACCACCTATCGTAGCATAACTACTTAATCGAAAAACAGAAATACCACTAAATCCACTGTAAATTATGAATGACTTGATTCTCGCCGACCGAGAACTGGAGGTTGGCTTCATCGGAAAGTTGGATGCCTTATTTGAAGGCATCGAAAGAATGGACGCGAGCCATAAGGCTTCACCAAGTAATGAACGCTTCTTGACGGACAGGGAGGTGTCGGCACGGCTGAAAGTGAGCCGACGCACCTTGCAGGACTACCGCAACACCGGGGTGGTGTCCTATTACCAGTTGGGCGGCAAGATTCTATACAAGGAATCGGACATCGAACGGATGCTTGCCGCCAATTACCGGGAAGCGTTCAGACGGCATCCATAATTGTGAATAAAAGGAATACGACCGGACGGCATCAGGTCGTATTCCTTACCTTGTCTAGTCGTATATCCTTCGTATCAACAACTTGGGGCTTTTCGTGTACATGCCGCCAGCGAAAAGAACAAATATAGCGGTTCTTTCCGATTGACGGCATATAGTTTTCCCATGATGAACCGTCTGAAAACCATGCTCTCCCGACTTCTCAACTTGAAGGAAACGGCAATCACAATTTCAAGGCTGTACACATCGTAGTTTATCCCGTTGTCCTGCCTGATGTACCGCTTCGTTTCGCTTTCCAACAATTCGCCATTCTTGTATATGGCATGGACAGCCTTGCGGATGTGGCAGCCGAACACATTGAACGCATCGGACATTTCCTGCTGCGTCATCCAGACGGGAGCGGTCGGCATGGCAACCACCCCGTTTTCTGTGATTGTGATTATTCCCCGTTCCATACTCATCTATCATCGTTTTTCGTCAATCCGTTGGCTTTCCTGACCTGCATCAGCCTGTCCATGTCCTCCGATATCTTGTCGTCCGTCACCTTTGCATATGTCTGCGTAGTTCGGATATTCGTATGTCCCATCATCTTGCTGATGCTCTCTATCGGTATCCCTGCGGACATCATCAAGGTTCCGAAGGTGTGGCGGCTTTGATGGTAGCTGAGCGAGCCTTTCACGCCCGCCAGCACGCCGATTTCATGGATGGCATACCAAATCATGTCGCGGTTGGGCATCGGGAAAACGGGCTTCGTGTCGTCCTCAGTGTTATAAAGGTCGAGTATCTGTTCCGCCACCGGATGCAGGGGGATGAACGACTCCACTCCCGTCTTCTTGCGCAGGATGCGGATATACCGCCTGCCGTCAGCCGTCCTGCCGATATGGCGCGGGTAAAGTTCCTGCACGTCCACATACGAGAGCGCGGTGAACGCCGAGAAAATGAACGTCCTGCGCACCAGCTCCTGCCACTTGTTCGTCATGGGATGCTCCATGATGTACATCAACTGGCTGCGGCTGATATGCCTGAGTTGCGGTGCGTCCTTCTTTTCGTAAGGCACGTACGCCGTAGGGTTGAAGCGGAGCAGCCCCTTGTCCACCGCGATGTAGAGCAGGCGGTTGAACCACGTCAGGCAGTGGTTCACATGGGAGGCTCTGCATCCTTTCTCCTTTACGTACTGTTTGAAGCCGTAACCGAAGTCCTCCGTGACGTCCTCAAGGGCAATGTCCTTCATTTTCAAGGATAACAGGTATTCTCGCAGGTAAGCCTGCGTGCTCTTGGACTGGCGGTAGCTGGAAGTGGAGTTGATTTCCTTCGAGCGCACCCTCAGCCGTTCCCGTTCCTCCTCCCCGATTTGCAACAGGGTCGTGGGTGCGGCGTTCACTTTGGTGATTTCATTCTTCAACAGTTCCGCACTGACCACCCCGTTCCTTCTTAATAGGTCGTCATACGCCTGCCCGATACGTTTCCGCAGTTCGTCCAGCCTGTTGTTGGTGCGTTGTTCTTTCGTTTCGCCAGCCTTGGCGTTCCAGTCCTCCGCCTTACAGTAGATGCCCGTTGAAAAGGCGTTCTGTCTGCCGTCTATTAAGATACGGCACTGGATGGCTGTGGTTCCGTCCGCTTTTATCTTGTTGCGGTTGATGTAGTACAATATGGAAAATGTGCTGCGCATAATCGTAATTTTTTAGTGGGTTAAAGAATAAGTTTCATGTCCTTGGTCGCCTCGATGTACCTGTCCATGTCGTCGAACAGCTTTTTCGGAGTGACGCGCGCGTATATCTGCGTGGTGCTGATATCCGAGTGTCCGAGCATCTTGCTCACCGTTTCGATGGGCACACCGTTCTCAAGCGTTATCAGGGTCGAGAATGAGTGCCGTCCCATATGGTAGGTGAGCGGACCTCTTATCCCCGCCATGACCCTCAGGCTTGAAAGGTTCCACATCAACGCGGCATGTTCTATATGAGGGAACAGCGTCTTGCGCGACTTGCTGCGGTATTTCTCTATCAGTTCGATGGCTTCGGGCAGCAGCTTCACACGCGACAGTTTTCCGTTCTTGCCGCGCTGGTATTTCAGCCACAATGCGCCGTCATCATCTTGGGAGAGATTGTCAGGCGTGACTGATACCGCGTCAATGTATGAAGTACCCGTATAGCAGGCAAAGAGGAAAAGGTCGCGGGTGACGTTGTGCGACCAGCGGTGTTCCTCTATCTCCAAGTCGCGCAGCCTCTCAAAGTCCTCACGGCTCAACGCCCTCGGGATACGCTCTTTCTGTCTCGGGAGCTGATAATGCTCGAAGTGGCAGATGTCCGCATGACCTTCCTTGAAAGCGATGCGGCAGACCTTCTTCAACACGGACAGGTAGTGGCGCACCGTTTCGATGCCCAATCCGTTCTCTATGACGACATATTCCTGAAACTCCCGTATGAACTGCTCGTTCAACTGGCAGAAGGCAAGGTCGGCGACCTTGTGCCGCTTGGCGATGAACTCTGCCAGCCTTCTCCGGGTATATACGTAGTTCGGCAGGGTACGGGAGGAATACTCCGTCCCGATGAGCGACTTGATTTCCTCAATATGTCTGTCGAGCAGTTTCAGGAGTGTCATGCGGTTTTCCATGCCTCCTTGGAACAAGTTCCTGACCGCCGTCGCGTCAAAATCCGTCCTGCGGCTGACGAGCGTGTCGAATGCGGTATTTATGGACATCAGCAGCCTGTCTATCCTCGCGTTCGTCTCCACCGCTTCCCGGCTCTTGCCGTCCAGACGGCTTTCCCTCGCATTCCACAACTCCGGCGCACAGGACAGCTTGCAACTGAACTGCGCCATTGTCCGGTTCACCGTAATCCTTCCCATTATCGGGGCTTTGCCCGACCTGTCCGTCACGCTCCTTTTCAGGTAGAGCAGCACCTTGAATTTCTCAATCTTCATACGCTTATTGTTTTTGTTGCAAAATTAATTCACGGGTAAGCGTCCATTGATTTGTAAAACATTGCAGAACAGCGAAAAGCACGCCGGAGTCGAAGTATTTGATTTGCCCACCGTTACCAGTCGGATTTTGGAAACAGCATGGCTAACGCTTTGGTAACTGAAACCTCTCCGTATTCCACACCGCATTGCTTTTTACCGATATGGCAGAATGATGAAAAACCGTTTGTTTTCAACAGGTTGCGTTTACTATGCACATATCTGTTTCCTGATGCTTTTTGACTTTGTTTCCACCTGAGCCGCCATTCATTCGCTGTTTTGGCATTGAATTACGGTATGCCGATAGAGAGCGTAAGCAAAATTTTGGGGCATACCAATATCACCACCACGCAAATTTATGCGAAAGTGACGAACAAGAAACTTGAGAACGACATATCCGCTTTCAAGAGCAAGGTAAGCGGACGTTTCGCCATATAAACGCACAGAGTATGAAACGGACAACAATCACGATGGACGAGTACGGCAGGGTTGCCGTACCGTCCGATACCGCCAGCGTGTGGATGAGCGAAATGGAATTGGTGGAACTTTTCGATGTAATCGCCCCGACACTCCGTGCCGCTATCCGAGCCGTGTACAGGAGTGGAGTGTTGCAACCTTGCGAGGTTGAAAGGCACATCAGGTTACTCAACGGCTATTATACGGAAGTGTATGCCCTACCAATGGTGTGGCACTTGCTTTCCGAATTGATACACTGAGTGCGTCAAGTGTACGCAATGCCCTACTGGAAAGGCTGTGCTTGCGAAAAGAAAGGCAAGTGCTGTGGCTTTCGTTAAGCGGCAGACAGCCGTATAAATGTTAATGGGTGCGGTTATTCGTCAATACATCCATTCATCAATACGCCCGTGCAGTCACATATCCATACATTTTCAGTCCGAAGAAGTGCGGTTTTGCCTCTTCGGGCTTTTTCTTTTCGCCATTTTAAGGCTGACATTGCCCATCCTGCTGCATTTTCTTATCCGTCAGTTTCTTTTGCGCCGTTCTGCATCGTTTTACGTATCAAGGTTTCAGCCGTCCTGACGTAGCTTTGCAACCATGTTTAATCCGCTTGCCGACAAGGTGTCGGCGGCACTAAAACCAAGTAAGGCTAATGACAGAAAAAGAAACATTCATCCGAGTAGGCACCACGCTCTACAAGATTGTGGACCAGCCCCGAATTGACGGCGACTATGTGAGGAAACGCATCGCATGGAACTCCGAGACCTTGCGACAGGACTACGGCAAGGATTATATGGCGAGCGTCCCCAAGTATGACGGCTTTTGCACCGTACCCGACCATGTGGGCTACAAGCCCGTAGTCGGCAAGTTCCTCAACCTCTATGAGCCGATAAGCCACCGACCACAGGAGGGGAATTTCCCCTGCATCCGCTCGTTGGTGGAACACATCTTCGGCGAACAGTACGGGTTGGGCATGGACTACCTGCAACTGCTCTACCTTTATCCCATTCAGAAGCTGCCCATTTTGTTACTCGTGTCCGAAGAGAGGAACACGGGCAAGAGCACGTTCCTGAACTTCCTGAAAGCCATTTTCCAAAACAACGTGACGTTCAACACCAACGAGGACTTCCGCAGCCAGTTCAACTCCGACTGGGCTGGCAAGCTGCTCATCATGGTGGACGAGGTGTTATTAAACCGCCGAGAAGACAGCGAACGGTTGAAGAACCTCAGCACCACGCTATCCTACAAAGTGGAGGCGAAAGGAAAAGACCGTGACGAGATAGGCTTCTTCGCCAAGTTCGTATTGTGCTCCAACAATGAGCATCTGCCTGTCATCATCGATGCAGGGGAGACACGCTATTGGGTGCGGAAGATTGTGCTGCTCAAGAGTGACGACACCGACTTCCTGCAAAAGCTGAAAACGGAAATACTCGCTTTTCTCCATTTCCTGCAACACAGGCAGCTATCCACCGAAAAGGAATGCCGCATGTGGTTCAACCCGAAACTGTTGGAAACGGATGCCCTGCGGAAGATAATCCGAAGCAACCGCAACCGGTTGGAGATAGAAATGGCGGAACTGCTGCTTGACATCATGGCGAAGATGGAGGTGGAAACGGTGTCTTTCTGCTTGAACGACATCATACCCTTGCTGGTCTGCTCGCAAGTCAGGGTGGAGAAATCGCAGATACGGAAAGTGGTGCAGGAGTGTTGGAAGCTGACACCTGCGCCCAACGGTCTTACCTATACTGCCTACCAATACGGCGGCAATGACCGTTACCAGACCCGAAGAAGTGTGGGCAGGTATTACACCGTCACGAAAGGGCTGCTGGAAAGGCTTTGATATTCTGTTGAATTGTTGAATAAGGGTAATAAAGTATTGATATATAAGAATATGCAACCTCAACAGACCGCCAACAACACACAACGGCTGATGAAAAGAAGAAGCAACGGCATATCACTCCGACCTCATTTTTTCTTTTCGCATCCGTTTGTTGGGCAGCACGCTTTTGTTGAGAGATTGTTTAGAGTGTATTTTGCAATATATCAAGATGTTATATATCAATTTCAACAGTTCAACGCTTTTTCACCCCTCAACAAGTCCGCTGGGAATATGGCAGGGGTAAACACCGCTATCCGCAGGCTGGTCGGACGGACTTCCATCCTGCCGACCGAAAAGTGAAAGCCCTCATTGCTGGCGAAAAGAGAAAGGCATCCGAAAGCCGCCGACACCGCCGCAGGCTTTTGGGAAACAAAAAGCCATAGCTTATTAGGGCGTTTTCTTCACGCACCGCTTCGCTCATGCTAAAAACACCCTAATGAGCCAACGGGGTTACACCCCTCTGGACACCCCCGTTTGCCCCGTGCGGCACGACCGCAGGCGGACGGACACCGACAAACAAGTTTGTAGAACCTAAAAAAACAAGAAACGAACATGGGATACATAAGCATCCAAATCAACAAGGCGAAAGGGTCGGCTGACACGGGCGCATCCGACCACATCGAACGCAAGACAATGCCCAAGAACGCCGACCCGACACGCACCCACTTCAACCGTGAACTGGTGGAGTTTCCCGACGGCGTGGCAGACCGCACCGAGGCGATAAGCCACCGCATCCGCACGGCTGGCATCAGGCGGAAGATAACGCCCGACCAAGTGCGGGCAATCCGCATCGTACTTTCGGGCACGCACGAGGACATGATAAGAGTGCAGGACGATGGCAGGCTGGACGAATGGTGCGATGACAACCTGCAATGGCTGCACCACACATTCGGAAAGGAGAACACCGTATCGGCAGTGCTGCATATGGACGAACACACGCCGCACATCCACGCCACGGTCGTGCCGGTAGTGACGGGAGAGCGCAGGAAAGCGAGGAAGAAGCAGGCGGAGGGCAGACGCACCTACCGCAAGAAAGCCAACGCCGTGCGTCTGTGCGCCGATGACCTGCTAACCCGTGAAAGGTTGGTAGCCTACCATGATAGTTACGCAAAAGCAATGGCAAAATACGGCATGCAGCGTGGCATACGTGGCTCGGAGGCACGGCACACCACCACCGCCCAATACTACCGTGACCTGAAACGGCAGACGGGAGAGCTTGAAGCCAACGTAAGGCAGTTGCAGACCGAGCACCAACGGGCAGAACGGCAGCTTGACGAAGTCAGGAAAGAAATCAAGTCGGAGAAGTTGGAAGCCGCTAAGACCGAAGCGAAGACGGCACTCGTGGCAAAGGTCGGCTCTCTTTTGGGCAGCAATAAGTTGAAAGAGGAAAGAGAAGAATTGCAGCAGCGCATATCCGCACTTGAAAGTCAGAACGAAGAATTGGTACGGCATATAGAAACAATGGAACAGGAACATAGGGAAGAACGCACCAAGTTCAGCGAGTATATGAACAAGATACAGCGATACTTCCCTTACGTAGAGAAACTGTTGCCGTTGATTGATTTCTGCCGAAACACCTTGAATTTCTCTGAAAGGGTAATCCAAGAGCTGTGCAAGTTGAAGAAGGTAAGGCTGAAAGGTGATTTCTATTCTCCTGAGTTCAACCGGAAGTTCCGTGACGATGGAGCGGCATTCTCGTTTGAGGAGGACAAGGAAAAGAAAGGTCACTACCACATATGCGTAAATGACATACCGCTTGTGCAATGGTTCAGGCAGAAAGCACATGAATGGAGAAACGGTTTGGGGATTGCACCTACAAGGCAGGATAAGGGGCTGAAAATATAGGATGAACTCAAAAATCCATTCCAAAAGTAAATAAAAACATTAGAAGATAGGGGATTATCACAAAAATCCTCTACCTTTGTAATTGGATTGAGGCAACTCTTTCCAAGACATATTGAAAATAAGAGGCGTTATGTCTTTATCTTGCGTGAGTAAAGCCTGAGAAACTTATACACACAGAGACAAGATTTGGCATGATGGTTCTCCGCGCATATGCGTGGGGCTGCTATCTCCACATCTATCTCTAAAGGTTTTCTCAGGGCCTACTCACAAGGAAGTGGACATACAGTTCCACGCTTCGCACTTTTAACCATCTCTATCGGAACTGGGAGATAAAAGGCTTTTTGATTAACAAATATAGCCGGAAAGCCCCAACCCGTTAGTGAGGGCAAAATTAAAAACTTGTGAGTATGTCTCAAATGATTAACAGGGGAAAGGAATTGATTCGTATTTCTCCAAAAACAGCAACTAAATTAGAGTATTCTACCAATGATGGTAGAACATGGCTTCAACGTTTTTCTGGCTCATCATGTGGTGATTTCCATGATTTGACAGATAACGGAAGAGAAATTTTGGCTCAAACGTCAAAAGGACTTTATTATTCTACAAACGAAGGTAGAACATGGCTTAAGCGTAATTGAAGTAACCTAACAATGAGAGTGTGCGTTTGCGGGAAATAACACACACTCTCTTTATTAATACATTTCTTATGAAACTAACGCAGAGAAAAGCCGTTTTAGTAGTGGCTATATTGGTTGTCATTGCCTGTTTTTTCGCCGTTTACCTAAGACTGTTCACAAGGAAAGAACTTTGGTATGAAATGTTCGCAGCAGTTTTGGGAGTTATCATTACAGCTGTTATAACCATGATACTTCTTAGAGGTCAGAGCGATGATGATGTAGAACGTGAGAGAGCTGCCAAGATTTTTGGGGAGAAACTTCGGATTTATCAAGACTACCTCCATACCTTATGTGATGTAATCAAAGACCACAGCCTTTCGGATGAAGAAAAAATCCGCCTTGAATTTCAGACATCCTATGTAGCAATGCACTGTGAACCGAAATACATAGCAACAGTTAGCAAAGCTGTCAAAGAACTTATTGAATATTGCTGTCCTGATGAAGATAATGAAAAATCTAACAGGAAAGGCAAGAGTGATTCGCCTGACCCTTTATTAGACAACCTTTTCTGCATAGTGGAAGCCTTCAGAAATGACTTATACCCCAATAAGAACTTTGAGTTTGATTATGAACATAAGTTGAATACACTCAGAAACTTCTCTGATGCCTATCGCAATGCTAAAAGCCCCGATTGTAATATTGAACAAAAACAGCAACGCATAACCGTTGACTTGAATGTGCTTTCCAATTCACTTGTCAATACAGGAGGCGTTGATGCTCTTCCTGAAAAGAAACCAAATGAACAAGATTCTGAACAACAGCCAGAAACAGCTTATGCGGAAGATACAAGTATGTGGGATAAAGCATTGTCGAAATGGGAAGAAGAATATTGGCATGTTGAAGGTATGTCTGACCAATATGACGGGTTCAGAATGACGAATACGAATGGTAATCCCGGAGTCATTGATGTTGGTTTTTGGCAAGGGCACTATTATATCCAAGCTACGTATGACGGAGATTCTGATTTCTCAAAACCGTTGAAATGGGAAAAAGGAGGACGCAGAAGTTATGGTCAATGGTGGCAATACTTTGCAGAGCCTTATTACAATATAGCTGAAGGTAAATTTGTAGAAACATTTAAGTCAGACAAGGAGTTGCAGCAATATATAATAGATAATATGGAGCAACTGAAGGATATAATAAAACGGCATCATCGTACTACGACTTGGAAAAATGGTGTAGGTTCTTATGAGAATTGGAATATATTTATCTGGTATTGGGATATGTTGGCTTGCCAACTATATTCAAACGGAGAAAGAACTCTTTATATGGATATTATTGAAGATGGGAACAGTGGAAATGTTCTGATACAATTCGCCAACAGAAATGAAGATATGGAAATGTTGAAGAATGCATTAAAGCGGATGGGATGTCAAGACAAAGAAATAAATGCAGACGGATATGTTGTCTTGGAAGAAGTGAAATCTACAGACGCAAGTGTAGTTTCTGAAAGAGTAAAATATTGGATTGAGAAAATAAACGGCTGACTGCCCAACATGACACAGGGAATCAAGATAAAAAGCTTTGTGGCAATTGACTTTGAAACTGCCAATCAGTATCGTTCAAGCGTATGCAGCGTTGGAGTTGTTGTCGTAAGGGACAATGAGATTATTGACAAGTTTTATAGTCTTATCCACCCCGTTCCCAATTATTACTCATATTGGAACACGCAAGTCCACGGTTTGACAGCTGATTCCACTCAATCGGCTCCTAATTTCCCTGATGTATGGGCAAAGGTTAGTCCACTTATAGGAGAACTGCCGTTGGTCGCACACAATAGTCCATTTGATGAAAGCTGCTTGAAAGCGGTTTTTCATGCTTATGGAATGCCTTACCCGAATTATACGTTCTACTGCACTTGCAGGGCTTCAAGAACTATTTTGGGCAATAAGCTTCCAAATCACCAACTCCAAACTGTGGCACAATACTGTGGGTATGACTTTGAAAACCATCATCATGCGTTGGCAGATGCTGAAGCTTGCGCACAAATAGCCATAAAAATATTGAATTTTAATCTGTAATGTTATGGAATCTACGACAATTAAAGCGTTATTCGGAAGACGTAATATCCGATTTGTTATTCCAGAATACCAACGTGCTTACGCTTGGGGAGAAAGGCAATTCTCGCAATTCGTTGAGGATTTAAAGGAATGTGACGAAAATTATTATCTGGGACATTTCCTGTTTGAACAAAGTGGTGATACTTTATATGTTATTGACGGACAGCAACGTCTGACCACATGCATTATTTTTTTTAGTACATTGGTGAATGCTTTGAGGCATCGGCATGAAGAATGGAGCAATAACGAAAACGCCGATGACATCAAGAACTTATTGGAGGACATTACCGACTACTACTTGAAAGATATAAGGCGCAACAAACAGAAATTCATGACTGTGCCTTATGACAATAATTTCTTTGTGGATGCGGTCATTGAAAACAAAGAGTCTGTTTCAGAAGAAGATTTGACCTCAAAGTCAAGAGTTGCCATGTATAAAGCTCGCACATACTTTGAAACGGAATTAAAGGAAGCCTCTATACAGCAAATGCTTTCTTGGATTAGCACGTTGGAGAACGCATCCATTACCACTTTTATCGTCAAGGACAAGTTACAGGCGGCACAAATTTTCGCATACCAAAATGACAGGGGTAAAAAGCTTACCAATCTGGAAGTTCTCAAAGCCTATTTCATGTTGCAAATATTCCGCATAGAAAACAATGAGGATGACATACACTATATAGAAAAGGCTTTTGAAGAAATATACCATACCATTGTACTTGTATCTGTGGATGAAGATAATGTTCTCAATTATTATTGGAGAGCTGTAGGTCCAAAAGGATATTATAGCGAGAAAGTAGTAGGCGAGGTCAAGGATTGGCTTAAATCCATTCCAAGAGAAGAACAAACAGGACAAATAAAAAGTTTTGTTAATGGTCTGTCCAAAGCCTTTTGCCTTGTCAAGCAGATAGAACAAGACAATTCTTTCTATACTGCAAATTTGAAATGTATGAATAACATGGCTTTTTCGTATCCTATGCTCATTAAAGCCAAATTGTCGAATGTTAGCGATGAAGTATTCATGCGCCTTATTAAGTTGTTGGAAAATCTGACGTTCCGTTTATTGGTTAGAGGTGGACGGGCTGATATAACGAGCAGATTACAGAATGTCATCCAAAATGCAAACAATACAGAAAGCTTTGATAGTCAGATAGATTCTGTAAAATGGAGACTCAACAATGATTGGTGGTGGGGGTATTGGAGCGATACGGAAATGCTCAACCACGTTAAAAGCGGTTGGTTTTATGGCAATCGTGTGGATAACTACTTGTTATGGAGATACGAACAGTATTTATGTAATGAAAATTATCCCACCCCTAAGATTTCTTATGTTGATGTTATATCCAATGAAAGTATTGAACATATAGCCCCGCAAACACAAGCTAATCCTTTAGAAAATGGCTATGGCGTTTATGAGGACAAAGAAAATCCTGAAAATGGAATCGTTTCAGGTGAATGGATGAATTGCGTTGGAAACTTGATGTTGATGGCTGGACGACAGAACAGTTCTTTGGGAAATCGTCCATTTGCGGATAAATTACAAGTATATGGTCGGGACAATCTATTGAATCAACAAAAAGAGATTATAGAATTTGTAACAGACAAAGAACATCCCGTTTGGGATAAGTCAAGCATAGAAAGGCGTCTCAACAAGATTGTCAGTGCGGTAAAAGAAATTTGGAATTTGAACAATATATAAACCGAACGAATAATCGACAATGGTATTTGCAGTGCAGTAACATTACTTTTCACAAGATATGTTACTGCATTTTTTGTATATACCAATAAAACATGTACTCTTTGCAACAAAGAGTTGTTTGACAGAAAAACATCGCAAATTACAGAGTTTGAGACTGTTGCCAAGTCATTACCTCGTTCTTTGAGAAAAGCTGATAAGTGGCTTATTTCTAATATATTCCTATTTACATATCGAATTTTATATAAAAACATCACAATTGACCGTCAGCAAAAAGACAAAATGAAGTCCGACCTGTTTCCAATAACAAGCCGTCTATTTCTTTTTTCAAACCGATTTGTTTTTCCTTAATACCATCGTCTTCCAAAAACAGCCACACATTCTGAACAGTACATTTTTCAAAGCACAATTATTGTAGGGCATATTTTTTTTATGTAATTTCGCATAAATATAGATGAAACTCCGTTTATATTTTACAGGATTACATACGAGAACAGAGATCTACACATGAAAGTAACATTTGTCATACCACCCGTTATCCACCGCGGAGAGCATCCGGCTGAACGAACTTCCGGTTGTACACGAGTCGTATATCCTACCCCCAACATGTACGAACTAACAGTTGCCGCCCTCATCCGGGAACAAGGATATGCAACCGTCGCATACAAGGACTTTGTATATCCGGAACAAACCGCTGAAGAATTCAAAACCTGGATAAAGCAGGATGACAGTGAGTTATACGCTATTTGGACCGTCAATTTGTCGCTAAAGAATGACGTAGCCGTAGCACGACTGATTCATCAGATCCATCCCGAATCCTATGTAGTCTTTATGGGACCAGGGCCAACTTTTTACATCGAGCAATGTTTACCAGAAGGTGAAAAGAACTTTGTTGTACGAGGCGAGCCAGACATAACCATGGCATGTCTGGTAAAAACTTTGGCCCAAAATGAGTCATGGTCAGACATTGAAGGATTGTCTTACCGCAATGGGAACCAGATCAAGAACAATCCCTCCAGACCTTTACTGAAGAATTTGGACGAACTCCCCTTCCCCGCACGTGATTTGCTGGGAGAAAGGACATACCGTAACCCAAAACTCAAATGCTCACCCTATACAGTAGTTGTCAGCAGCAGGAATTGCCCTTACCGGTGCATTTACTGCGTTCCGAGTTCACTGACATTTGCACGCGAAATTGAATCGCGCCGAAATACAGGCCACAAGCCTCCCATCAGTTTTCGTTCCACAGAAAGTATAGCAGAAGAATTATTACTTTTGCATCGCCAAGGCTACAAAGCCATCGGCTTCATGGATGACAATTTCATTTGGAACGAAAAGCGCACTGCCCAAATATGTGAAGTCCTGAAAAAATGCGGATTTGTTTGGGGATGCCAGGCCCGCGTAGATGCCATTACCGAACCCATTGCACGCATGTTGGGCGAATCCGGTTGTCAATACGTTGACCTGGGGGTAGAATCCTTCAATGACGACATCCTCAAGTTCATCAAAAAAGGTATCACACGAGCTCAAATCTATCAGGCTATTGAACTCCTGAAAAAATATCACGTCCCCGTAAAGCTCAACATTCTGATCGGAACAAGCCCACTGGAGACCAAAGCTACCATCCGCGATACACTAAAACGCGCCAAAGCACTCAAGGTTGACCAAGTAATGTTCAATATTGTATCGCCATTTCCTGGTACCGAATTCTATGACATGGCACGCAAAAATGGATGGATTGTTACAGGCGATTACCTGCCCACGGATGTGCAGAGGAACTCTATTCTGAGTTACCCGCATCTTTCGGCGGAAGAAATGGAAAAATTGTTATTCAGGAATAACCTAAGCTACTTCCTATCACCTCATTTCGTAATCAGCCAAATCAGACGATTCAAAAGTTGGAAAGAATTTACTTATGCTCTTAAAGCGCTGAAAATAAAATTATTTGGATAGCAAAAACCGGAACACCTCTAAAACAACCATGATAAGACTCTCCATCATTATCATTACCTGGAACGGAAAAGAAAAACTCCGGCAATGCCTGAAATCCATTGCCTCCCTAAAAAAAAGAACAGACGTTGAATTTATTCTGATAGACAACGGCTCGACCGATGGAACTCAAGCCGTGATTGAATCAGAATTCCCGTATGTCAAATACCGTCATCTGAATACAAACCGAGGAGTTTCATACGCGCGAAACAGAGGGTTGGAAAGAGCTCGAGGAAGATTCATGATGATTTTAGACAACGATACAATAGCATCCTCACAAGCTATTGAAGGGATGGAATACTTCATGGAAAAACATCCAGAATACGGATTATGTGGATGCCGACTAACCGATCCTGACGGAACACCACAAGACAACTGCAAAAAATATCCTGGTATCACAGAAAAAGTCAAAAATATTCTCCACAGACATAGTAGCAGGTATTCTTATCCCAATCTTATGAATAATGTATTCGAGCCAGAATACCTGATAGGTGCTTGTCAGTTCTTCCGCCGCGAAGCCTATTTAGAGGCAGGCCCGTTGGACGAAAACATTTTTTATGGCCCAGAAGATGCAGACTTTTGTCTGCGAATAAGAAAAAAAGGGTGGAAAATATGCTACTTACCTCAATTTTCCATCATACATTTATGCCAACGCAGCACGAACCGCAACCTTTTATCTGGCTTGGCCCTAAAACACATCTTTGCTTTATTCTATTTTTATGCCAAGCACAGAAGAATTTTCTGAAACACTAAGTTTCATATCATAATCACCCCCAATCCAAGCAACAAAGGGTTCCTCTTCTACCAAATTATGCCAACTGCTCAGCTGACCGTCTTGAAATATCAGCACCTGATTGGTTAGCACCTCACCTGACAACAAATGCAAACGGGAAACAGCTATTTTCATCCTTTCTGAAGTAGCATGTATTTAATAAATCAATCACTCACCAATACTCCACGACGATAATGCATTTTACGCTTATCGGGTTCTGACTTATCCGGCATCTCACGGAAATGAGGACGTTTACTCATTTCTGCGCTATCACGCGAAGGCGAAGGCAAGACAAGGCCGCTATCCGTTTTTTCATGATGCGCACTATCTGATGATGCTGCTTTTGCAGCAGGCACAACAACAGGCTTTATCCGTGCCTGGTGTATTCTCAACAAAACGATATCAGACAATAACATCAAACGCGGTTTACGAAGTAGGCTTCCAGGTTGATAGAAAAAGCCTGAGATAGACTTGATAGGCATGTCTACACCACCGAATTCTACTGTTTGCTCTCCTGAGGAGTACAGATATTGCGTTTTAACCACAACAGAATCGTTAGCATACTGAACTCGAACAGACAATACTCCTTCCCGTGCCCCTTCACTATAAAGCCAATTCGTATTAAAATACATCACAAATCTGTCACCACTCCTGTATGTACTATCAGTTTGCAATTCAAATGATGCATGGTTGGAAGCAGAATATGAATTCAACAAATAGAACGTTGCACCTTTCCAAACATTAGCTGTATCGCCCCCTGCAGAAAACTGCCTGCGCTCCAAAGATTCCGATTCTGTCAAACCGCCTCCAGCATAAGATTGCATGCGTTTGTTGATATTCACATACATTTTTTGCAAGACTTCGGCCTGACGCATATAATATTGCAAATTACGCTGAAATTCAGCCTCCGTCAACCCATACTTTTTATACACCAATTCAGCATACAAATGCTGTCTGAAAGCTACACTATCAGGAAACTGCGACGCCATAGCCTGAGACAAGTGATAATCATAAAGCATGTGCTCCATCTGACGTTCAGACAAGATATTCTGTTCCTTACGCTGACAAGCTGTCATCGAACACAACAGAAACAGAAATAAGAACAAATGCTTTATTTTCATAATCTCTCGCCTTACCGGTTAACTATTTCGTAAAAAGGAAGCGATGATATAAAAGAATCAAAACAATACTTCCACAACTGATTGATGCATCGGCAAAATTAAAAATTGCATTGAAAAACGAAAAACGGCTCCCTCCAAGCAAAGGTACCCAGTCCGGCCAAAAGGTATCAATTAGCGGAAAATAAAACATATCTACAACCTTTCCATGCATAAAATCAGCATATCCTGTTCCCCAGTCCATTATCATTGCCACATTGAAAGGAGTACTTTCGCTAAAAATTAAACCATAAATACAATTGTCAATGATATTACCGGCAGCACCCGCTATTACAAAAGCCAGACAAATGGCTAACCCAAAAGGATAACGTTCTGGCTTCTTTACAATTTTCACCAACAAATAAATAAAGAGAGCCACAGCCATTACGCGAAATAGCGTTAATGGCCATGTCCCTATAAAATCCATTCCGAATGCCATACCTTTGTTCTCGATGAAATGAATTCTAAACCATTCCGTGATTTTGAATTCCTCTCCAAGTGCCATTGTCGTTTTTACCCAAAACTTGATAACCTGATCAATGATCAATACAAGTACGATAATAACAGACACACTCCAGGCTCGCATCCGTACTTTTTGCATGTTTGTCATGTCTTAATCCTTGCGATCTTTCATCTGTTTGGCCTCTATGCTCAATGTGGCATGAGGTACTGCACGCAAACGCTCTTTAGGAATTAATTTTCCCGTTACACGACAAACTCCGTACGTCTTGTTTTCAATTCGTACCAAAGCAGCCTGCAAGCCCTGAATAAACTTCTGTTGACGTGCGGCCATTGTGGTAATCTCTTCTTTTGTCTGTGTTGATGAACCTTCTTCCAGAATTTTGTATGTAGGTGATGTATCATCAACATCATTTCCGTCCTTATTCATCAACACAGCCATCATTTGCTCATAATCGCGCTTTGCCAATTCAAGTTTCTCAAGAATAATTTGACGAAACTCAGCTAATTCAGCATCGCTGTAACGTGTTTTTTCTGCCATAGCTTTTACTTTATAGATAGGTTTTCTATTTTTACTTTCAATTTGAAATCCTCAAAATCAAAAGTTTCTGATTTATTTTCATCCAAAGCTGCTGCAACCATACTTACATTTTCTGCCAGAACCTGCTTACTGATATATTCACCAAAAACATCCAATACAGCAGACATTGCAGCATTCTCTTCTATTAACACTGATATGCGATCCGTTATCTGGAAATCATGCTCTTTACGATAACTTTGGATACGTTTTACCAACTCACGGGCCAATCCTTCCTGACGCAAGGCTTCAGTGATTTCCAAATCCAATGCAACAGTTAACGTACCCTCATTGGCCACAGACCAACCTGGCATATCTTCACTTACAATATCCACATCAGTGCGTTCAATTACTACTGCTTCACCGGAAACATTCAACTCAACACTTCCGATTGACTCCAGAATCTGAATTTCCTCCTGCGACATACTTGTCACGGCATTTGACACAGCTTTCATCAACTTGCCAAACTTTTTGCCCATGATGCGGAAATTACATTTTACTTTCTTTTCCAGCATAGCACCTTCTACAAAGCGCAGCTCCTTAACATTCACTTCATCCAGAATCAGTTGCTGCACGCCCTGAATACGCGCTTTTTGTGTAGCATCGCTCACCGGAATAGAAATACATTGCAGCGGTTGACGAACAATAATATGCTCTTTCTTACGCAAAGAAAGCACCATCGAAGTTATCTGCTGGGCAAGTTCCATGCGTTTTTCTAATTCTACATCAATTTGCTTCTCGTTCACCACTGGGAATTTAGCGAGATGCACGCTTCCGGCTTCATTTTCACCATTAACTGCCGATACCAAATCTTTATACAAGCGGTCTGCATAGAAAGGAGCAATAGGAGCCATCAGTTTTGATACTGTCAACAAACATGTATACAAAGACTGATATGCGCTCAATTTGTCACTTGTCATTTCGCCAGTCCAGAAACGTTTTCTGCTCAAACGTACAAACCAGTTAGACAAGTTATTAATTACAAACGACTCCATCAGACGTCCGGCACGAGTCGGTTCAAAATCCTCATAACATGCCGTAACATTTTTAACCAGCGTATTTAATTCGGACAAAATCCAACGGTCTATTTCCGGACGTTCACTATCGGGAACCTGCGGTGCGGCGTTATCAAAACCATCAACATTGGCATACATGGCCAGGAACGAATAGGTCTGATACAATTTTCCAAAGAACGTACGAGCTACTTCCTGCACGCCAGCTTCATCAAATTTCAAGTTGTCCCACGGTGCCGAATTTGTCATCATATACCAACGCAATGGATCAGAGCCGTATTTTTCAATTGCCCCAAACGGATCTACTGCATTTCCGAGACGCTTACTCATTTTGTTGCCATTCTTGTCCAGCACCAATCCGTTACTGATAACAGCCTTAAAGGCCACACTATCAAACACCATTGTTCCGATAGCATGCAAGGTAAAGAACCATCCACGCGTCTGATCCACTCCCTCTGCAATAAAATCTGCCGGATAAATCTTACCCTGTTCAAAAGCCTCTTTATTTTCAAACGGATAATGAATTTGAGCATAGGGCATAGAACCGGAATCAAACCATACATCTATCAAATCACTTTCACGATGCAAAGCCTTACCCGTAGCAGAAACCAATACAATCTGATCTACGTACGGACGATGCAAGTCTATTTTATGATAGTTTTCGGTCGAATAATCACCCGGAACAAAACCTTTGTCTTTCAACGGATTTGAGCTCATCACACCAGCTTTCACACTCTTCTCTATCTCATCATAAAGTTGCTGTATGCTGCTGATACAGATTTCTTCACCGTCATCATTACGCCAGATTGGCAATGGGGTTCCCCAATAACGGCTGCGGCTCAGATTCCAATCGTTCAGGTTTTCAAGCCATTTACCAAAACGTCCGCTACCCGTTGACTCAGGTTTCCAACGGATACTCTTATTTAAAGCAATCATACGGTCTTTGCAGGCAGTGCTCTTGATAAACCAGCTGTCCAAAGGATAATAAAGCACCGGTTTGTCTGTACGCCAGCAATGCGGATAGCTGTGTACGTGTTTCTCTATCTTAAATGCCTGATTGGACGCTTTCAAGTCCATACAAATGGCGATGTCCAGTGTTTCATCCTTCTCCGTCAGTTGATCATCATACGCATTTTTTACGTAACGACCAGCATAACGGCCATACAACTCCATATTAACACGATTCGCTACAAAATCGGCATCCAGATCTTCTATACGATAAAAACGTCCCTGCAGGTCAACCATCGGCACTTGCTTGCCTTTCTTGTTCAGCAACAGCATCCCCGGCACTCCGGCCTGCTTGGCCACAAAGGCGTCATCAGCACCAAACGTCGGTGCTATATGTACTATACCCGTACCGTCTTCCGTACTGACATAATCACCGAGAATTACGCGATAGGCACCCTCATCCGGACGAACATAAGGCAACAATGCCTCATAGTGCATTTCCGCAAGTTCTGCACCAGTCCACGAACCGACAATACGATAAGGAATTACCTTATCACCCGGCTTGTAAGCATCCATGTCTGCGTCTGCTCCTTCTGCCTGGAAATAAGCGGACACACGCTCACGTGCCATCACCACACTGATGGGACAGCCGGTATACATATTATAAGTCTGTACACATACGTATTCGATTTTCGGCCCCACACACAATGCTGTATTCGAAGGCAAGGTCCATGGTGTAGTAGTCCAGGCTACGAAAAACGGTTCACCCCATTCCGTCATTTCCGGTTTAGGATCAAGTATGCGGAATTGTGCCGTCACCGTCGTATCCTTTACGTCACGATAGCATCCCGGCTGGTTCAACTCGTGCGAGCTCAACCCAGTTCCTGCTGCAGGCGAATAAGGCTGAATCGTATAGCCCTTATACAGCAAGCCCTTCTGGTAAAGTTGTCCGAGCAACCACCAAAGCGTTTCTATATATGAATTTTCATACGTAATATAAGGATGTTCCATGTCAACCCAATATCCCATACGGTGGCTCAAGTCGGTCCACTCCTTGGTAAACTTCATGACATTGGTACGACACTTCTCGTTATACGATTCTATCGAAATGGTTTTTCCGATGTCTTCCTTCGTAATGCCAAGTTCTTTTTCTACTCCCAACTCGACAGGAAGTCCGTGAGTATCCCAGCCGGCCTTTCGTTTTACCTGAAAGCCCTGCATAGTCTTGTAACGGCAGAATACATCCTTAATCGTACGCGCCATCACATGGTGAATACCCGGATGACCGTTGGCCGAAGGAGGGCCTTCAAAAAAGATAAAGGACGGGCATCCTTCACGTTCCGACATACTTTTATGGAAGAGGTCAGTGTCATCCCACTCTTTCAATACTTCCTTATTAATTTCAGAGAGGTTCAAGCCACTGCGTTCGATGAATCGTTTCGACATATTTTGTTCTTTGTTTTTAATGCTGAAAAAATTATTTTGGTGCCAAAGTTAGTAAAAACTTACGACATGAGATTTTTGCGAACTTTATTTTCTGGTTATGCCATTAATTAATATTGCTCCGAAGCGTTCGGGAAATCTCCACTCTTCACGTCCGTTATATAATGGCCGATGGCATCCGTCATAATGCTTTGCAAATCGGCATAACGACGCAAGAATTTAGGAGAAAATTCCGTATTCATTCCCAACATGTCAGCCACAACCAGCACCTGACCGTCCACGCCGCCTCCTGCACCGATTCCAATTACCGGAATCTTGACACTTTTGGCAACTTCTTCTGCCAACACGGCCGGTATTTTTTCCAATACGATACCGAAGCAGCCGGCTTCTGCCAGAGCCTTGGCATCCGTTTTCAGACGCTCTGCCTCTTCCGCTTCCCGGGCTCTCACTGCGTATGTACCGAATTTATTGATACTCTGCGGCGTCAGTCCCAAGTGTCCCATCACCGGTATACCGGCTTCCAATATGGCGGTTACCGTTGGAAGTATCTCCACTCCGCCTTCCAGTTTCAAGGCATCACAACCGGTTTCCTGCATAATACGGATAGCATTGCGGACACCGTCAGTCGCATCCACCTGATATGTTCCAAAAGGCATGTCGCATACCACCAAAGCGCGTTTCACGCCGCGTACCACCGACCGCGCATGATAAATCATCTGATCCAGCGTAATGGGCAGGGTTGTGTGATTTCCGGCCATCACGTTGGATGCCGAATCACCCACCAGAATCATATCTATGCCGGCACTGTCTACGATGCGTGCGGTAGTATAGTCATACGAAGTCAGCATGGCTATTTTTTTACCCTGCTCCTTCATTTCCTGTAAACGATGTGTAGTGACTTTTCTTGAGTCTTCAACTAAATATCCTGGCATATTTGCATTAGAATTTATTTTAAAGTGCAAAGTTAGCGCTTGACCGGCTAAAAGCCAAAATATATTTCCCGTTTTTTTCAAAACAGCAACATTACGACTTGCCGCTTTCAGCGATAAAACGTATCTTTGTCCTAAATAGCCAAAAGGCCATCCATCCTTAATTTATACTGTTCATTGCATGAAAGCCATCACCATATACAAAGCGTCCGCCGGTACGGGAAAAACCTACACGCTGGCAGCCCGCTACATTGCCCTGCTGCTTCAGGACATCCCTGCATCCAGCATATTGGCCGTCACTTTTACCAATAAGGCCACGGCCGAAATGAAGCAGCGCATCATCGAATATCTTTATGCCATCGGGCAGTCACTCCCCGAAGCCGACAGTGTGCGCCAAACCATTCTTCAGTTTTTGCCAGCACCCACGCCACGCTACCCCTACAACCAGCCCGAATTTATCAGCAGTCAGGCCCAAAAGGCTCTTAAGAGCATTCTGCTCGATTTTGACCACTTCACGGTCTGCACCATCGACTCCTTCCTTCAAACCCTGCTTTCCGGTCTGGCGCGTGATTTGGGATACACGGCTCACTTCAAGGTTGAATTAAGCGATAAAGAAGTGATTGAAAAAGCAGTCGACGACCTCATGTGTCACATTACCGACTCACCCCGTTTGCGAAGCCGGGTCGAAAGATTTATCAAGCAGCGCATGGACGACGAAAAAGGCTGGGATGTCCGCCGGCAACTCAAGGCTCTGGCCAAGGAACTGACCCGCGAGACCTACCTGCGTCATGGCAGCGAACTCAACGACGCCCTGTCCTGTGAAGACAAGATCTCTGCCTATCAGGAACGCCTCCAAAAAGACTCTGTCACCACCGGCGAGGGCGATGCTCGGAAAAAACTGGATTCACTACTTCGTAAATTCCAGAACAGTTTTGAAAAAGACCGTCTGAAATATGGTCAGGATGCCCTTTCCTGGACTACCAACCTGCAAAACAGCCTCAACGAAGTTCACGGTCTCAAGGAAAGCGATTATTTCCGCCAACCTTCCAACCGTTTGGCCAATTATCTCAGTTTTCCTGACACGTGGGCCAAACAGCGCACCGACACCGCATATGCAGCCGACATGGCAGCTCTGCTTTCGTCCATCATGACACAAGCAGCCCGTTGCTCCTCCCTGCGCAATTCACGCCGGCTTACGCTCAAGCATCTCAATGAACTCAGCTTGCTTGACGACATCCATCGCAAGGTAGAACAGATTGAGCAGGAAAACGATCGTTTCCTGCTGGCCCAAACCCCCATCAAGCTCTATGAAGTCATACGTCAGGAGCCCACCGACGCCACATTCATTCTCGAACGGGCCGGCATCCGCTATCACCATATCATGATCGATGAATTCCAGGACACCTCATCCCTGCAATGGGAAAATTTCATGCCTCTCACGGAAGAAATCATCGCTTCGGGGGGTACGGCCCTACTGGTTGGCGATGTCAAGCAAAGCATCTATCGCTGGCGGGGTGGCGACTGGGATATTCTCGGCAGTATCCAATCCGACAAGCCCCGTCGTCTGGGGCGTCATTTCCATGAAAAGACGGCCGAAATCATCCCTCTCGACAAAAATTTCCGCAGTCAGGAAACCATTGTACGTTTCAATCTTCAGTTTTTCCATCAGGCGTCGTTCATGCTCGACCAACTGGCCGACAAATTGCTTCCCGACGACGAGGATGCCCGCCACACCGTAGGGCGTCTGCTGGCCGAACAGGGATTCGATGAAGATACCATCCACCGCCTGTACCTGACCGAAGGCTACGATCCCGACGCCCCCGACATGACCAGATTCTGCGCCCGCTCCGGAGGACTTGGACACGTCTGCCTCAAGCTCTACCCTACCGGCCGCAGCCTGCTGCAGGAAACCAACGAGCAAATCCTCCACGATATGTTTACCACCCTGTTCCAACTCCACGAGCAGGGCATGCCCTTCAGTCAGATGGCAATTCTGGTCCGTACCCATAACCTCACGGCCACCATTGTCAGCTACCTCGATGCTCATTGGGACGAATTCCAGTCTGAGGGGCAGACGGAACGTCCCGCCATTGTTTCGGCTGAAGCCTTCCTTTTGCGTGCCTCCACGTCTGTACAAATGATTATCAGCGCGTTGCGCTACCTCAACGACAGAACCGACCTCATTTCCCTCTGTTACCTTGCCCGTCACTACCGGGAAGACATACTCGGCTGTCCCGTTACGGACTGGACAGACATCATCTCCCGCCTCGGCCAGGATTCCGAAATGCTCAAGGAACTGTTGCCCGAGGCTTTTGTACAGCAGCGCGAAGCCTTGTCCCATTATCCTCTCTATGAGCTCATCGAACAGCTCGTCAGACTGCTCCTGTTTGCTCCGGAATCGTCTCAGCGTCCTCTGACTGACGACGCATACCTTTTTGCATTTCTCGACGAAACAATTGCCTATCTCTCTGACCAGTCTTCCAGCCTCGACGAATTTCTTGAGTACTGGGACAATACCCTCTCACTGAAATCCATACCCTCCTCCGACCAGAGCCGCGGTATTCAGGTTGTCAGCATCCATAAATCCAAGGGCCTGCAATACAAAACCGTATTTCTCCCCTGCTGCGACTGGGATCTCGAAAAAGACCGCACCGACGATTTGCTTTGGTGTGCACCTTCGGCCGACCCTTACAATGATATTCCCTACATTCCCATTACCCCTACGTCCGTAGCTTCCAACTCCATCTACAACATTGACTATCAGACGGAGCACTTCAAACGGCGTATCGACAACCTCAATCTGCTTTACGTAGCCTTTACCCGTGCCGAAAATAATCTTTACGTATGGTCCAAGGTCGAATGCCAGTCCGGGGGTAAGCAGCCCAATGTGCCGCTCAACACCGTGGGCCAGCTGATATCCTATACCCTCGACAAAAATGCCGACGTTCTTCAGCATCCGGCCGACGCCTCCGACCCGATTATATACGCCTGCGGACAACCCTTTCTTCCGTCCTCAGCAGAGTCCGACAGCCCCCGTCGCTGCGACAATCGTTTCAAACTTCCACGCCGTGATCTCTTCGCCACGTTTGCGCCCCACAGCGAGCGGCTGGTGTTCCGCCAGTCCAACCAGTCGGCCGAATTCCTCCAGGCCCTCGAGGGAGATACCGACAACCGCCGGCAATACATCCGACAGGGCAACCTGCTCCACAAAATCTATTCCGAAATCAATGCGGCCGATGATGCCCCACAGGTGTTGCAGGCATTCCTTGAGCAGGGGCTCATTGAAAACGACCGTCAGCTGCAGGACATACGCGCCATCATTGAGCGTGGTTGGCAAAACGAACAGGTACGCAACTGGTTCAACGGTACGTGGACCCTCTTTCGCGAATGCTGCATCCTCAGCCGGCAGCCGGACAGCCGGCAGGTCGTAACCCGCCGCCCCGACCGCGTCATGACCAAAGACGGCCATACCGTAGTCGTCGATTTCAAATTCGGCAAACCACGCCCCGACTATATACTCCAGGTGCAAACCTACATGCAGCTCCTCAGCCGTATGGGCCACCGCTCCGTCAGCGGCTACCTCTGGTATGTCTATGAAAACCGTATCGAACCAGTTTCCGCTCCACAAGAATAATCCCACCATGAACACCTCTCACGCCATACCCTTCCTGAAACTCGTGGCCGACGATCTTCGGCAGCGTTTTTCCCACGATTTAAGCCGCGTGGCCATTGTTTTCCCCAACAAGCGTGCCGGCATCTTCTTCAACGACTACATCACCCCTCCCGACGGCACCCCGCTCTGGGCCCCGACCTATCTCACCATCGACCAGATTTTCGGCCTCATCAGTCCGCTCCGTACGGCTGACGACATCGAAACCATCTGCCTCCTCTACCAGATCTACCGGAAACGGCTGGGCAAGGCGGCCAAGTCGCTCGACTGGTTCTATGGCTGGGGCGAGCAGTTGCTCCGCGATTTCAACGATGTCGACTGTGCCATGGCCGATGCCCGGCAGCTCTTCACCAATCTCTACGACATCAAGAAGATTGAGGAAATCAGCGACCCCGAAATCCAGCAGAAGCTGCACGAACTGCGCATCAAGCTGGGCCTTGAGTCGTCCGGCCCGTTTACCCCTTCGCGCATCAAGCGTCAGTTTCTTGAAGTGTGGCAGCAACTCTACGACATCTACACCGAGCTCAACCTCACCCTCCGTCAGCGTGATCTGGCCTACGACGGAGCCCGCAAGCGCCTGGCCGTTGAGCAGTTGCAGCAGCAACAAGCCACTCTTCCGCCCCAATACGACTGCTTCGTTTTCGTAGGTTTCAATGTGCTCCTGCAAGTTGAGGAACAGCTCTTTTCCCATATCCAGAAAGAAGGCAAGGCCCTGTTCTATTGGGACTACGACCAGCTGCTCGTCAGCCCGCAGTCACCCGTCGACATCGGCAGCGCTTTCCGCAAAAACCTGACCCGCTTTCCCAGCCCGCTCGATGCCTCGCAGTTCGACAACCTTTCCCGCATTCCCCGCATCGACTTCGTTGCCGCCACTTCCGACAATGCCCAGGCCCGTTACGTCCCCCAGTGGCTCCAGCAGCATCTGACCACCGACGAGGAGCGACACACCGCCATTGTCCTGGCCGACGAGGGCATGCTCCAGTCCGTGGTCCAGTCCATCCCCGACCCCGCCATGCCCGGAGGTCCCCGCGAAGTCAACATCACCAAGGGCTACCCCCTGGGCCACACTCCGGCCTATGCCTCCGTATGCAAGTTCCTCAAACGCATCGAAACCGACCATGCCGACACCACGGTCGAACAATGCCTACGGCAACTCATCGCCCACATCAAGGACGAAGCCCTCAGAACGCGCGGCCGCCATCCGCGCAACAGCTGGCAGGAACAGCTTTCCACCGAAAGCTATTTCCAGTGCTACACCATAGCCAACCGCCTCGCCCATCTTGCGGCCGAGGGACTGCTCGACATGCAGCTGCACACCCTCAGCCGCCTGTTGCGCCAAATCATGCGCAACCAGTCGGTAGCCTTCCACGGCGAGCCGGCCACCGGTCTGCAGGTCATGGGCATTCTGGAAACACGCTGCCTCGACTTCGACCACCTGCTCATGCTCTCCGTTTCCGAAGGCGTACTGCCCCGTCTCTATACCCACAACTCATTCATTCCCTACGATGTGCGGCTGGCCTTCAATCTCCCCATGCCGGGACAAAAAACAGCCGTGTTCGCCTACAACTTCTTCCGGCTTCTCACCCGTGCCCGTCAGGTCACACTGGTCTATAACGAAGCTACCGACGGGCTGAAAAAAGGCGAAATGTCCCGCTTCATGCAACAGCTTCTTCTCCTCCAAACCGCATCCGGCTCCTATCTCCCCATCCACAGTTGGAGCCTTCAGGCCCGTTCCTCCCTCAGGCAATATGCCCCCATTGCGGTAAATGCCGACAACGCACAGGCGCTCATGGCCCGTAAGCTGAGCCTTTCTCCCACCGCCCTCTCCACCTATGTCGACTGCCCTCTGAAGTTCTTCTTCAAGCATGTAGCCTACCTGCCTGAAGTCGAAAAGCCCACCGACTTCCTGCCACCCAACGTTTTCGGAACCCTCTTCCACGAGGCCGCACAAATAGCCTATCAGGAACTCACCCAGGCCGGCCCGTCCATCACCCCCGACCAGCTCACCCGGCTGGCCGAGAGCCCCGTCCGCCTGGAGCGCATCATGCAGCAGGCCTTTGTCGAAACCAGCTTCAAAGCCTATCTCGACCGCATCACCCAAAACGTGGCGGAGTGGCACGCCTTCAGCGAGCTCCATCTCTCCCACCTCACCCCCGAAAACCGCAAAGCCCTCCGCTACGACCGCGAGGCCCTCGCCCCCCTTGTACGCCAGCAGGTGCCCCAAAGCACGCAGGTTTACACGCCCGAGCAATACACGCTTGAGTTCCACGTCATTACCGACTATCTCAAGCGCCTTCTCCTCTCCGATGCCCGCCTCCACGACCTCCGTCTGGAAGAAATGGAAACACGGCACGACATCGAAATCAGCGGACTGAAAATCGGCGGCATTGTCGACCGCAAGGACCACATCACCCTCGACGGACGCCCCTGCCTGCGCATCGTCGATTACAAAACGGGCACCTTTTCCTCCGACAAAATCAGCGCTTCCGACCTCTCCGAGCTTACCACCTGTCAGCCCAAGTCAAAAGCCTATCTCCTGCAAACCTTTCTCTACAGTCTGGTCTGTCTGGAGCAGCAGCAAGCCTCGGCCGACGGTTCCTGTGAACACATCGTCCCGGCCCTCTATTTCCTGCAGCGGGCCAGCGACCCCAACTATCGTCCGTACGTCAAGCTCGGCCGCTCCGAAATGCTCAACTTTGCTGATGTTGCCCCCGATTTCAAGGCCGAACTGACTAGGCTCATCGAGCGTATGCAGTCTTCCCCCTTCACCCCCACCGAGCTGCCCGACAAATGCGCCCTGTGTCCCTACCGGCTGCTTTGTGGAGAAACATAATATATGGTATTTTCCCCATTGAAATGCACAACAAAACAAATATATGACATAAATAACAGGTTTAAAAATTACAAGATTCTAATAATAAACCCTCCAATAGTCGATTTGATAGATCCCCAACCAAAGCTTATTATTAGAATCGTATCAAACAACATACATAGTATCAAAATACATCTTTCAAAGGAAAAAAAGATTTTTATAATTATGGATAGACTAAAAATGCATAGTTTTGATGTAATAGGCTCAAACATAAAAAAGATACAGCAGTTATTCCCGAACTGTGTGACGGAACGGTTGGGTAAGGATGGAAAGCCCGAATTGGCTATTGATTTTGAAAAGTTGCAGGCCGAGTTTTCAAATGAGATTATCGGAGAGGGAGAAGAACGCTATCAGTTTACGTGGCCCGACAAACGCGCAGCCAATCGACTGGCTAATACACCCACTACTATGACCTTACGACCTTTACGCGAGGAGAGCGTAAACTTTGACCATACGCAGAACCTCTATATTGAAGGTGACAACCTCGATGTGCTGAAAGCGTTGCGCGAGACCTATTTGGGTAAGGTGAAAATGATCTACATCGACCCCCCCTACAACACCGGCAATGATTTTGTCTATAACGATGATTTTGCCCAAAACTTTAACGAGTTTGAAGAGACAAGCGGACTATTCGATGAAGAGGGCAACCAGACCATCGATCCGATGCAACGAAATACCGAGAGCAACGGGCGCTTCCATACCGACTGGCTCAATATGATCTATCCCCGCTTGAAAGTGGCCCGTGATTTTTTATCGGACGATGGGGTGATCTTTATTTCGATTGATGACAATGAGCAAAAGAATTTAAAAAACATATGTGATGAAATCTTTGGAGATAAGAATTTCCTTGCTCAAGTAATTTGGGAACGTGCCTTTGCACCGATTAATCTTATGAAACATTTTTCACCTTCTCATGATTACATTTTGTGTTATGCAAAAAATATAGAATCAGTTTCTTGTAACGGCATACCTCGTAATGATGAAACCAACAGCAGATACTCTAATCCCGATGATGATCCTCGTGGAGTTTGGTCATCAAGTGACATTTCTGTTGGGCCAGCAATTATTGAAAATATATATACTATAACAACACCTTCTGGTCGTAATGTTGAACCTCCTACTGGACGTAGCTGGAGTCTTTCACGGAAAGCTTTCCGTGAAAGACTTGAAGACAATAGAATTTGGTTTGGTCCAGATGGAGACGGCGTTCCACGTATAAAACGTTTTCTTTCTGAATTACGTAAAACAGGAATAACTCCAATGACTATTTGGAAATACTCAGAGGTAGATCATTCACAAGGTGCTACTCAAAAGTTAGCAAAACTATTTAATGGTAAAAAGTACTTTGATTACCCCAAACCCGTATCACTATTAAAACGTTGTTTATCCCTGTACACAAATAAAAATTCTATTATTCTTGACTTTTTCTCTGGATCTGCAACAACCGCTCATGCAGTAATGCAACTCAACACAGAAGATGGTGGAAATCGCAAGTTTATTATGGTACAGTTGCCCGAAAAGACCGATGAAAAGAGCGAAGCCTACAAAGCTGGATACAAAAACATTTGCGAGATAGGCAAAGAGCGCATACGCCGTGCCGGCAAGAAAATTAAAGAGGAGAATAAAGATAAGGTGGGTATCGACCGGCTCGATACCGGATTCCGCGTATTGAAACTTGACTCCTCCAATATGGAAGATGTGTATTATACACCGCAGGAGTTTACGATGCAATCGTTGTTCAATGAAAACGTAAAGGTGGACCGAACGGGCGAAGACCTGTTGTTCCAAGTGATGCTCGACCTCGGCATAGAACTCTCGGCCAAGATTGAGACTCGACAGATAGCAGGCAAGACTGTGTATCTGGTAGATGAAAACTACCTGATAGCTTGCTTCGACCGCGAGGTAACCGAAGCTACCATCACGGAAATAGCCAAACTACACCCGGTATACTTTGTCATGCGCGATGCTTCGGCGGCCAACGATAATGTGATAGACAACTTCGACCAACTGTTTGAAGCATACAGCAAAGATACGGTAAGAAAAATCTTGTAATCAGAAAAGATAATGGAAGAAAACAAGATAATTATCTATACCTCCATAGACGGACAGACTAAAATTGATGTCAAACTGGAAGATGAGACCTTATGGCTTACTCAGGCGCAAATGTGTGAGTTGTATCAGACCAGCAAATCGAATGTCAGTGAGCATATAAAGCACATCTTTGAAGAAGGAGAATTGGACGAAAAGTCAGTTGTTCGGAAATTCCGAACAACTGCTTCGGATGGAAAATTATATAACACCACATTCTATAATCTGGATATGATTATAGCACTGGGGTACCGTGTTAAGTCTGTGATAGCCACCCGTTTTCGACAATGGGCTACACAACGGCTGAAAGAATACATGATAAAAGGCTTTACGCTGGATGACGACCGGCTGAAAAAGTTGGGCGGCGGTGGCTATTGGAAGGAATTGCTGGAACGCATACGTGACATCCGTACTACGGAAAAGGTGTTCTACCGTCAGGTACTGGAAATCTATGCCACCAGTATAGATTATGACCCTCGCGCTTCCGTAAGTCAGGAATTCTTTAAAAAAGTACAGAACAAGATTCATTATGCCGTTCACGGACACACGGCTTCCGAACTGATTGTGGAACGCGCCGATGCTGAAAAGGATTTTATGGGTTTGCTGACATTTAAGGGATCCCAACCTACATTGGCGGAAGCAAAGACTGCAAAGAATTATCTGGACGAAAAGGAACTCCGTTCCATGGGACAGCTCGTTTCCGGATATTTGGATTTCGCAGAGCGTCAGGCCGAACGGGAACAACCAATGACCATGAATGATTGGGCAGAATATCTGGACCGGATTCTTACGATGTCGGGAGAGCAACTTTTGCAGGGTTCCGGCAGTGTGTCGCATGCTGAAGCCATGGAACATGCAACCAACGAATACCGTAAATACAAACAACGCACCATAAGCGATGTGGAACGGGATTATCTGGATTCCATCAAAGCAATTGACAATTTGAGGACAGAAGGTAAGAAGGATTAAACAGAAAATCAAATGAAATTCAAGTTCAAAATACAACAATATCAGACCGATGCCGTAGAAAATACGGTGGCGGTATTTCGTGGACAGCCGTCACATACGCTGTCTGCATACCGCAGGGATCTGGGAACCTACAAAGAAAAGCGGTTCGCCTACAAGGATGAAGAAATCGGCTACGGCAACCACCGTTTGGAACTGGACAGACAGACGATACTCCAGAATATCCGCTCGGTACAGAATTTATACGATATACCCCCTTCGGAAACACTGGCCCAAGGGGTGGCACCGGTAAATCTGGATATAGAGATGGAAACCGGTACGGGCAAGACCTATGTCTATATCAAGACGATGTTTGAGCTGAACAAACAGTATGGGTGGAGCAAGTTTATTGTCGTGGTGCCCAGTATAGCCATTCGTGAAGGCGTAGCCAAGAGTTTCACCATGCTGGAAGAGCACTTCATGGAGACTTACGGCAAGAAAGCCCGATGGTTTGTTTACGACAGCAGCAACCTGCAGCAACTGGACAGTTTTTCGTCAGACTCGGGACTGTGCGTAATGATTATCAATACGCAGGCCTTTGCCACTTCCATGAAAGAAGGAGGCCGCAGCAAAGAGAGTCGAATCATATACTCCAAGCGTGATGAGTTTGGAAGCCGCCGCCCGATTGATGTGATTGCGGCCAACAACCCTATTGTCATTATGGACGAGCCGCAAAAGATGGAGGGTAACGCCACTCAGACCGGTATCAGACGGTTCAATCCGCTGTTCACACTATACTATTCGGCTACGCACAAGACCAAACACAACACGATCTATGCACTCGATGCACTGGATGCCTACCGTCAGCGACTGGTAAAGCGTATTCAAGTGAAAGGATTTGAATTGAAAAACCTGCGAGGCACAAGCGGTTACCTGTATCTTGACGGTATCGAGCTCTCCCCCAAACGGCCGCCCACGGCTCGCATAGAAATCGAAACCAAAACGGCATCGGGCGCCATCGTGCGAAAAACAAAGACTTTCGGCACCGGCGACAACCTGCGTAAAGATTCGGGATTGGCCGAATATGAAGGGTTTACCCTGTCTGAAATCAATGCCAAAGGTTATGTGACTTTTCTGAATGGCGTCACGCTGCGGCGAGGCGAGGTAATCGGAGACACGAACGAATTGACCATGCAACGCGTACAGATAAGGGAAACCATCATGTCGCACTTTGAAAAAGAACGCCAGTTGTTCAAGCGGGGTATCAAGTGCCTGTCGCTCTTCTTCATTGACGAGGTGGCCAAATACAAGAGCTACGACGAAGAGGGAAATGAAGTGAAGGGCATATTCCAAAAGATATTTGAAGAAGAGTACGCACACGTGGTAAATGAGGAGTTACATATATGGGACGAAGATTATAACAAATACCTGCGCCGGTTTACGCCTCAAGAGGTACATCGCGGCTATTTCTCAATAGACAAGAAAACCAACCGTGTAATCGACGGAAAGGTGGAGAAGAAGACCGGTCTTTCAGACGATATCTCCGCCTACGACCTGATACTGAAAAACAAGGAACGTCTGCTGAGCTTTGACGAACCGACCCGCTTTATCTTCTCCCACTCCGCACTGCGTGAAGGATGGGATAACCCGAATGTATTTCAGATCTGTACGCTCCGACACTCCAATTCAACCACGGCCAAACGGCAGGAGGTGGGGCGTGGTCTGCGCCTTTGTGTAGATAAAAACGGCGTCCGTATGGACAAAGAGTTATTGGGTGAAGATGTGCATGAGGTAAACAGACTGACGGTCATAGCCAATGAAAGTTATGCCGATTTTACCAGCGCGTTGCAAAAGGAGACCCGCGAAGTGCTGCGCGAACGTGCCGTCAAAGCCACCGTGGCCTATTTTATCGGCAAGCAGATAAGGATAGGAGAAGAACTGCATACCATTGACGAATCGGAAGCAAGCCGTATTATCATCTATTTGGAAGATAACGGTTATGTTGACAGCGATAAACACATCACCCCTCAATATCATGAGGCAATGGCCAATGGCAATTTGGCCCCGTTACCCACAAAGTTACAACCGATAGCCGAAGGCGTTATCCGACTGATCAATTCTATATTTGACTCGAAAGCACTTGACGATATGGTAGTGGAAGAAAAAACGACCACACCTGAAAACAAATTGAATGAGAACTTCAATAAAGAAGAATTCCAGACCTTATGGAAAGAAATCAATCATCAATATGTTTACACGGTAAGTTACGACAGCGACGAACTGATAGAAAATGCCATTCTGCACCTTAATGCGGAATTAAGCGTAAAACAACTTCGCTACGTTATGGTGGAAGGCACACAGGATGAGAAACAGGTGACAGAATTTGGTGACACCCATTCGCAATCACGCCAATTGACAGATGTATGTACCTCAACGGTCCGTTACGACCTGGTAGGAGAAATTGCAAAAGGTGCAAACCTAACCCGCCGAACCGTGGTAAAGATTCTGCAAGGCATCAAAGAAAGTAAATTGTATCTGTTCAAGAATAATCCTGAAGAATTTATCCGAAAGGTAATCAGCATCATTAAAGAACAGAAAGCCACAATGATTGTAGAATCCATTCATTACAACATGACCGAAGGTAAATATGACAGCAATATTTTCACCGTAAAAAGTAAAATGGATTTCGACAGAGCCTATGAAGCCAAGAAAAGCATTACAGACTATGTATTCAGTGACAGCAAAGGAGAACGCCAGTTTGCACACGACCTTGACGAAGCTGACGAAGTGGTAGTCTATGCCAAACTGCCCCGCACTTTCCAAATACCGACTCCTGTAGGAAATTATGCTCCGGACTGGGCCATCGCAATGGAAAAAGACGGCATAAAGCATATCTTCTTTATAGCCGAAACGAAAGGCTCCCTATCCTCCATGCAGACCTCTAAAATAGAAAATGCAAAGATAGATTGTGCCAGGAAATTGTTTAACTCACTTTCTACGGCCAAAGTAAGATACCATAAGGTAACTTCATATAGTGACTTATTGGATGAGATGGGCAAAATTAATCAAATCGGGAACTAAAACCGGAATATCCTCATCAATCATACAATAAATTCAGATTCTCTGTAAAATCAAAAAAAAACGAGGTCGGACTTTATGAGTGTAAAGTCCGACCTCGTTTTTACAAAATCCTATCTTGTCCTGCCCAAAAGCCACCTCAATGACCAGAATTTCCCAACTCTTTTTTTACCACTCACGCATCATGTGTCTGAGGGCGGCCAGGGGGTGATAGAGCAACATGCGCGGACCGGCCCAACGCATTACCTGTCGCATGCGTGCCCGCTGATGCGGGGCATAGCAATGGTGCGGGCAACGGCGGCAGGTGGGTTTGTGCACTCCCCAGCGGCAATGGGCCAGGCGACGGCGGGCATAGTCCAGCAATTCCGTACAGGACGGACAAAGCGCCTCGTTGCCTTCATAACGCCGGCAATAGAGCCGAATCATCAGCTCCACCACCCTTTGCTCCTCGTGTATGCGGTTTGACTTCATTTTTCCTTCAAAGCGGGAATCAGGATTTCCGTACTGCTGCCCGCGACGACGGTTTAGTGCCGTCGCCACGCTCTTCCAGCATCACCTGCATGCGCAGCCACTCGTCGCGCAAAGCTGCAGCCTCCACGAAATCCAACTTCTTGGCGGCCTCCTGCATACGCCGCTTGACCTCGTCAATGCGTTTCTCCAAAACAGGTTTCGACAGATACTGCCACTCAGGTTCGGCGGCCATGGCTCCGCTTCCTGCCGATGGCGTTGCCTCATATTGGTGCTGGCGGGCCTCAGCCTTGCCCTCCTCGGGCGAGGACGCGCGCAGGGAAGCCAATGAGTTCTGGCCCAGTTTTTTCTTAATCTGGCGGGGCACAATGCCGTGCTCCTCGTTATATTTCAGCTGCAAGCTGCGGCGGCGGTTGGTCTCGTCGATGGTCTGCTGCATCGACTCCGTAATGGTATCGGCATACATGATGACCTTGCCGTCAACGTTACGGGCGGCACGGCCGGCCGTCTGGGTAAGTGAACGGTGGGAACGCAGGAATCCCTCCTTGTCGGCATCGAAAATGGCCACCAGTGACACTTCAGGCAGGTCGAGTCCTTCACGCAACAGGTTAACGCCCACCAGCACATCGTAGACACCGGCGCGGAAGTCTTCCATAATGCGGATACGGTCGAGCGTATCGACATCGCTATGGATGTAGCTGGTACTGATGCCCTGCTCCTGCAAATACTGCGTCAGTTCCTCGGCCATGCGCTTGGTGAGGGTGGTAACCAACACGCGTTCGTTGCGCTGCCGGCGCTGCTGGATTTCGTCCATCAGGTCGTCAACCTGATGCAGGCTGGGACGCACCTCGATGGGAGGATCGAGCAGACCGGTGGGGCGGATAATCTGCTCCACCACTACGCCGCCACTACGCTCCAGCTCGTATTCGGCCGGTGTAGCACTGATATAAATGACCTGGCGGGCCAGCTGTTGAAACTCCTCGAGCTTGAGCGGACGGTTGTCGAGCGCAGCCGGCAGGCGGAACCCGTAGTCCACCAACGCCTGCTTGCGGGCACGGTCGCCGCCAAACATGGCGCGAAGCTGCGGCACACTGACGTGGCTCTCGTCAATGACAACCAGGAAATCGTCGGGGAAGAAATCGAGCAGACAGTAAGGACGGGTACCCGCCGCACGCCCATCGAAATAGCGCGAATAGTTTTCGATGCCGCTACAATGGCCCAGCTCGCGAATCATCTCCACGTCGTACGTCACACGCTCATGCAGGCGCTTGGCCTCAAGCGTCTTGCCGATACTCATGAAATAATCTTCCTGCTCCTTCAGGTCGTTTTCAATCTGATAAATGGCCTGCAACTGGCTTTCCTGACTGGTCAGGAAAAGGTTGGCGGGATAAATCTTGTAGGAATCATATCGGGAAATGGTCTGTCCGCTCACGGAATCGACCTCCTCGATGGACTCGATGTCATCGCCCCAGAAACAGATACGGATGATGCTCTCGGCATAAGCCAGGAATACGTCGACCGTATCACCCTTTACGCGGAAATTGCCCAACGTAGGGGCCACATCGTTGCGTGCATAAAGGCTGGCCACGAGTTTGCCCAGCAGGATGCCGCGGTCAAGCTGCTGCCCCACCCGGAGTTCGATGACATTTTCGTAGAATGCAGCCGGATTGCCCATACCGTAGATACACGACACCGACGACACGACCAGCACGTCCTTGCGCCCCGAAAGCAACGAAGAGGTGGCGGCCAGCCGCAGGCGGTCGATTTCCTCATTGATGGCAAAGTCCTTTTCAATATAGGTATCGGTAGCAGCCAGATAGGCTTCGGGCTGATAATAATCGTAATAGGACACGTAGTATTCCACCGCGTTGTGGGGAAAAAACTGCTTGAACTCGCCGTAAAGCTGCGCAGCCAGTGTTTTGTTGTGGCTCAGCACCAGGGTGGGTTTGTTGACCTGTGCAATGACGTTGGCTATCGTAAAGGTCTTGCCCGACCCGGTAACGCCCAGCAGCGTCTGGTCGGTGACTCCCTGAAGCACGCCCTCGGTGAGCTGACGTATGGCCTGAGGCTGGTCGCCCGTAGGCTGATAGTTGGAAACTAATTCAAATTGATTCATACGAAAGAATGTCACTTTTTTTAATCGGAAAGCCGAAATCCTGAAGCAACAGGAAAACAGCGTGCAAAAATACAAAGAAAAAGAATGTCAAACACGGATACGGCGGCTGAAGCGCCGCGCATTTACACATTTTTTGCCTTGCATAACGGGCGTTAATGATAATATTCTATAAATTATGAGGAGCAGACTTGCACGAATGCGTTCAAATTCATAAATTTGCACCAAATTTTCAAGATGAAACGCATTATTTCTTCTTTTTTGCTCGGCGCAGGCCTTGTAGCTGTCACCTCCTGTTCAAACTATACGAAAGTGCTGAACAGCACTGACTATATGATGAAATACGGAGTGGCCAAGGAATATTACAACAAAGGCCATTACGCCCGTGCCGCCGTAATTCTTCAGGACGTCATCCAGATGCTGAAAGGAACGGAAGACGGCGAGGAATCACTGTATATGCTCGGAATGAGCCACTTCAACGCCAAGAACTACGATGCGGCCAACAGTGTGTTCCAGAAATACTACCAGACCTACCCGCACGGCAAATACGCAGAGAAGGCCATGTACCAGAGCGGCCTGTCGCTCTACAAGGAGACTCCGGAGCCCAAGCTCGACCAGTCGGCCACGTATGCAGCCATCACCGAATTCCAGAATTTTATTGAAACCTATCCGGAATCGGAATTGCGGGAAGACGCCCAGAACATGATTTTCACCCTGCAGGACAAACTGGTGGAAAAGGAATACCTCTCGGCCAAGCTCTATTATGACCTGGGAAACTACTTCGGTAACTGCTCCAGCGGCGGAAACAATTATGAAGCCTGCGTAATTACGGCACAAAACGCCCTGAAAGACTATCCCTACACCACACGCCGGGAAGATTTTGCCATACTGATACTGCGCGCCAAATTCCATCTGGCCGCCCACAGTATTGACCGCAAAAAGACCGAGCGCTATCACGACGCCATTGACGAATACTACGGATTTACCAACGAATTTCCGGAGTCAAAATACATGGACGAAGCCAAAGCCCTGTACAAACAGGCCAGCCCGTATGTAGAAACCGAACAAAAATAAAAATCATACACAAAATACCATCATGGATTACAAAAGAACTAAAGCTCCTACCAACACCGTAACGCATAACTTAATGGACTTTTGTGCTGGTACCGACAACATCTACGAAAGTGTGGTCATCATGTCAAAACGTGCCAACCAGATTTCCACGCAGATGAAGGAAGACCTGTCGAAGAAACTCAAGGAATTTGCTTCGAGCAACGACAACCTGGAAGAGACATTTGAGAACCGGGAGCAAATTGAAATTTCACGCTACTACGAGCGGTTGCCCAAACCGACACTGATTGCCGCAGAAGAATTCCTTAACGGTAAAGTTTACTTCCGCAATCCTGCCAGAGACAAAGAAAAATTAAATTCATAGAAACCAGAAACATACATAGGAGGAAGTGAACAAACGTCCTCCTATTTTTTATTTAAACATCCGCATCATGATACAAAGAATTCAGAGTATATATTTAATTCTGGCATTTGTGTGCATGTGCTTTGCCCTAAGCACTCCGCTGGCCGAATTTACCAACCAGACCGTCAACTGCAAAATGACGGCCGTACGATATGAAATTTTCGGTACGACAGCCCTCAATCCGCCGGCCACCCTGCCCTGGGGCGTACTGGCACTGACCTTTGTCATCATCGGCCTGACGGCATACATCTTTTTCCAGTTCAAGAACCGGATGAAACAGATTCTGCTGTGCAACGTATCCATTGCGGTACATCTGTTTTATTTCATTACCTACGCGACATACAGCATAGCTTTTGCCAGTCATCACCAGATGAGCTACAGCCCGGGATTCTATATCCTGCTTCCCGTAGCGTCGCTGATATTCACCATGCTGGCCCGTCGCGGAGTAAAGGCTGACGAAGCCAAGGTAAGAGCAGCCGACCGCATCCGATAAACCAAACAAAAAACGCCCTATGTCAGTAAACAAAGTCATTCTGATTGGAAACGTGGGCAAAGAGCCCGAAGTTCGCTACATTGACCAGGGAGTAGCCGTGGCACGACTGACACTGGCCACCACCGACAGGGCATACACCCTGCCCAACGGCACGCAGGTGCCCGAACGGACGGAATGGCACTCCATTATCCTGTGGAGACGCCTGGCCGAAATTGTGGAACAGTACGTTCACAAAGGTGACAAACTGTATATCGAAGGCCGGTTGCGCACAAGCAACTATGCCGACAAGCAGGGACACACACGCTACATGACGGAAGTTTATGCCGAAACGCTGGAACTGCTCACGCCACGCCAGCGCCCCCAGCAGGAAAAGCCGGCTCAAACACAGGGTCCGGCTCCGGTAACCCCCTCGGCCCAGGCAGATGGAGCCAGCGACGACAAATGCCCGTTTTGACACGGACAGGCACGAGAAAAAGAGACATGCCCATTATCCACAAACATACAGGGCCGGACTATTCCGTAGCCATCTGGCAAATTAATGAAAGCACAGACGAATTAGCCATGCTGCACCCCATGGGGGCAACATGGCTTTTGTCCGTCAAAGAAATACCCGCACATCTGCAGGCCATCAAACTGGCAGAACGGCTGCTGATAGATACGCTTTGTCCGGAAGCTGCCGAGGATTTCAGCCACACGCCGTCGGGAATGCCGTATCTGAAAAACCACGACACGCAAATCAGCATCAGCCATACCCATCACATGGTAGGCCTGGAAACAAGCCGGACAAAAACGCCCGGAATTGACCTGGAATACGTAACTCCGCGAGCCAGAAAGATATTGCCACGGATCTGTTGCCGGGAAGAACTCAGACTGTTGGACTGCGCCCCCCACGAGCAAGACCTGATGGCCACGCTGATTTGGTGTGGCAAGGAAGCGATGTTCAAATCGGCACGGGGAGACATCAACACGGTCAGTCATGTAAAGATAACCCAGATTGTCCAGACACCGACTCCTTATTTAAGGGCTGAATACCAGACAGAAGATACGGTGGTGGAAAAAGATTTTAATTATATGCTGATTGACGGGAACTGCCTGCTGGTTTCCAGTAAAGACGCAACACCCGGAAACATTTCGTTTACGGACAAATAAATATCCCAATCAAAACACTGAATAAATCACCCGACAGGCTGACACGTATAATTTTTTTACTAACTTTGCACCCGATTTATGCCAAACGACGGCCGTCAGGACAGCACGCCGTTTGTGAAACAGAAAATAAATACATACAAAATTCACATCAGTATGAAGAAACGGAAGATGGCTTTAGCCCTGTTTGCCATGCTTTTTGCCGCAAACAGTTTTGCAATGCCCCTAAGCCCCCGATTGTCACAAGAAGACCAGGCCGACGAAGCCGAAGCCTCGTCACTCAAATTCATCCGTTACGGAAACTTTGATTCATGGCTGATACGCCACATCAAAGAAAGCGGCATTATTGGCGGCAACACCAAAACGCTATATGAAATAGCGCCGAACGCAACATGGAACAACAACAACCCCTATAAAGGTTCAGGCGGAAGCCCCTGGGCAACCTCAAACGTATTGGCCCGCGTGGCAGGAATCACCAAGACCAACACCACCGTTTACCGGGAAGCACGGCCGGGCCACGGATACTGCGCCCGTCTGGAAACGCACATCGAGAAATGCGTAGTTTTAGGTGTAGTAAACATTAAAGTGCTGGCAGCCGGCTCCATCTATCTGGGACATACACAAGAGCCCATTACCAGCACGTCCAACCCCATGTCGAAACTGGACGCCGGCATCCGCTTTACACAACGCCCGAAAGCATTGGTATTTGACTACAAGGTAAAACTGGCCAACTCCAGCAGCCGCATCAAACAAACCGGATTCGGAAAAGCCTCAAAAGTAAGCGGACGTGACCTGGCGGACTGCATCCTGCTGCTGCAAAAACGATGGGAAGACTCAAAGGGAAACATCTATGCCCACCGAATCGGCACAATGGTGGTACGTTTCAGCCGTTCAACAAGCGGATGGGTTAACAATGCACGCTTCACCATACACTATGGCGATATCTCAAAGCAAAGCTACTACCGCTCGTACATGGGGCTGCTCAAATCAGGAAGCAACATGAAATATGCCAAAAACAGCAAAGGCAAAATTGTTCCCATACACGAAGTTGCCTGGGGAAGCGCCAACGACAAGCCGACCCACCTTTTATTGCAATTTGACTCCAGCCACGGAGGTGCTTACGTAGGCAGCGTAGGCAACACCCTATGGGTTGACAACGTGAGACTGCAATACTAACCGTCACGACACGAACTGATACAACATAAAAAAGAGAAGCCGTCTTCCCCCTCCCCCAAAAAGACGGCTTCTCTTTTTGGTTACTTAACAGACACAAGCAGAAAGAAAAACACAAAAAATGATGGGGCGATAAAAATAAATACATAACTTTGCTATGACACACAAAAAAATACCGTAGTCAACCCTAAAAAAACAGAAAATTGATGACATCATGAGTCAGAACATGCCATCGGCACGGGCCGGCCACACCAAGACATCATCATACGTGCCCAATTCCTTACGCTACAAGAACATGGAATACCGACGTTGTGGAAAAAGCGGCATTCTGCTTCCCCCACTTTCACTGGGACTATGGAAAAATTTTGGAAGCGAAAGTGATTTCGACACCTGTCTGCAAATTCTTCACACGGCTTTTGACCATGGCATTACACACCTGGACCTGGCCAACAATTACGGCCCTCCATACGGTAGCGCCGAACTCACCTTGGGCAAAGCCATGGAAACATCGCTGCGCCCTTACAGGGATGAATTGTTTATCAGCACCAAGGCCGGATATGACATGTGGCCCGGGCCATACGGAAACTGGGGATCAAGGAAATACCTCATGGCCAGTCTTGACCAAAGCCTGCAACGCATGAAACTGGATTATGTGGACCTGTTCTACATTCACCGCTATGACCCGCTGACTCCACTCGACGAAACCCTGCAGGCCCTGGCCGACATCGTAAAGGCCGGAAAGGCATTATACGTAGGTATTTCACGATGGCCGTTAACCGCCACAAGATATGGAATAGACTATCTGTCGGCACGCGACGTGCGCTGCCTGACCTATCAGGGGCGCATCAACCTGATTGACCAGAAACCGAAAGAAGAAGGATTCCTGACCATGTGTAAGGAACGCGG
>OGYZ01000184.1_pt1 | contig 56017 bp, 38 predicted proteins | sample 1576681 | NCBI WGS metagenome assembly OGYZ01 (sample SAMEA3541480, study PRJEB24748) | human gut metagenome | biome: human gut; feature: human-associated habitat; material: faeces | place: China | collected 2012 | reverse complement strand
GTGGCTGATGATGCAGATGTACGTCTATCCTCAGATCGTCACCTACGACCTGAAATACAAGGGTGTGCTGCGCAACAGTCTGCTGATGGCTATCGGCCGTCTGCCCATGACGGTGGGTCTGCGGCTGCTGGCGCTGGTGCCTACGCTGATTTTCGCTGTCGTGTCGCTGCTGACTCCCTACTTCCAGTATGCGGTCATGATCTATGCGCTGTACTACATCCTCATCGGCTTCAGCCTGGATCGCTTCATCTGCGCCAGCTACACCAACGGTGTGTTTGACAAGCTCATCAACGTCAAGATCGACGGCGCGCAGGTGGGCCGCGGCCTGTACGTGGAGGAAGACGACGAGGATAAGGAAAACACGGAAGGCACAGAAGCTGCGGACGAACCTGCGGCTCTCCCGGACGAAAACAACGCTCCCTCCGAAAAAGAATGAACCATGCATGGACGGCCCCGCCCTTCGGCAAGCTATGACCGAAGGAGGGAGCGTCTATGGACCATAAACAGGGCTGGGCGTCCGGCGCAATGCGTCGGAACGCCTTTGCCTTCCTTACCCGGCAGGAGCGCCGCAAGTATGAGATCGCCCGGGAACTGGGGCTGCTGGACCGGGTGAAGGCAGTGGGCTGGGCCGGGCTCAGCGCCAAGGAAACGGGCCGCATCGGCGGGCTGATGGGCCGGGAAAACCGTGTCCCGCCGGCAGTGCCGGAGCCACAGGCAGCGCCGGAATCTCCGGCAGCGCCGAATCCGCAGGCGACAAAAGAAGGAGAATGAACGCATGTACACCGCATTTGCATCCGTATACGACCGGCTGATGACCGGCGTGGATTATCAGGGCTGGGCCAACTTCTACCACGCCCTGATGGAACGCTACGGGATCCCCCGGGGAAAGGTATGCGAATGCGCCTGCGGTACGGGCAGCCTGACCATTCCGCTGGCTGCCATGGGCTACCAGATGACGGGGGTGGATATCAGCCCCGATATGCTCTTCGAGGCCAGCCAGAAGGCCCGAAAGTATCCGAGAAGAAACTCTGAAGACGTTTCATGAATCCATCTATATTCCCTGAACGCACTTCCTTGACAAAGTTCACAATATGGAAAGCAGAACTTCCTGAACGGATATGCGCATAATAAGGCAACAAGAAGCGAGTAAAGCCTTCTTCCACTTCCTTATTCGGGAAACCCAATGTATAAGTTTCAAATTCCGGATCATAATCCTTGATCGTCAAGTAGCCACTCTGATAAAGTACCGGAATCGGAGATGAATCTACCGTATCAATACCGGTCAGCGTATCGGCTGTTGCCTGCTCATACGTCAGATGTTCCAAAGGATAATGATTCTCTTTCAATAATTCTACCAGATATGTTGGTGTTCCTGTCTCGAACCAGTAATTACGGAATTGCTTACTCTTCAATACATTCAGCAAACTAAACGGATTGTACATACCGGATGTACGTTCAGCGAAATGATAACCGTCATACTGTTCCTTCAGTCTGCGGCAAGTGTCCTCATAACTCATACCGACAGCTTCTGCCAACTCTTGAATATCCGTCGACAATGTTGCATATAATTCCTCTTCACTGATACCGCACAAGCCTGCAAAATCACGGATAAGCGTTATATCTTCTATATTATTCAAGTCACTGAATACGCTGACTTTACTAAACTTCGTTACGCCTGTCAGCAACGCGAACTGCAGATAAGCATCCTTGCTTTTCAGTACTCCATAAAAAGCCTTCAGGATATTCCGATAGCTGGATTGAAGCTCTTTATTATGGATTGCCTGTAACATGGGTTTGTCGTATTCGTCAATCAAGACCACCACATTCCGGCCGGTTTTCTCAGCCGCCCGTTGAATAACACCCTTAAAGCGGAGAGATAACGTTGTTTCACTTTCCTGTGTTCCGTAGAGACGTTCCCACTCACATAAGGTATCATTCAGAATAGAAGTCAAACTATCTACCGAATCATAGCGCTGGGCATTCAAATCCAAAAGCAATACCGGATAAGTTTTCCAGTCCTTTTCCAAGGAAGCCATCGCCAAACCATCGAACAATTCTTTCTTACCTTCATAGTAAGCCTGCAAGGTTGAAAGCAACAGACTCTTTCCAAAACGGCGGGGACGGCTCAGAAAGTAATACTTTCCCGTCTGAACCAGCTGATAAATCAATGCGGTCTTGTCCACATACAAATATCCTTCCTTGCGGATATTCTCAAAACTCTGAATGCCTATCGGATACTTTCTGTTCATAGCTTCTCTGATTTGAGGATTGTTGTTTTACAAAGGTAGTATTTTCTCTCTGTTTTCTGTCTTATCCAAAGAATAAATAAGCCATGGCAATAGCCGCAATCGCTCCGGCCAAATCTGCCAGTAAAGCACAGGGAACCGTATATCGGGTATTCTTAATACCTACACTGCCATAATAAAGCGCAACAACGTAGAATGTCGTATCACATGAACCTTGCACAATAGAAGACAAACGACCGACAAATGAATCCGCTCCATACGTATTCATCGCATCGAGCATCATACCGCGCGCGCCACTTCCGCTTAATGGTTTCATCAGAATAGTAGGAAGAGCCTCAACAAAATCGGTATTTAAACCGAGAGAACCTACACAGAAACGAACGCCTTCGATCAGGAAATCCATCGCTCCTGAAGCCCGGAAAATTCCGATTCCAACCAGAATGGCAACCAGATAAGGTATGATCGTAATGGCTGTCTGGAATCCTTCTTTCGCTCCTTCAATAAAAGCATCATAGACATTCAGCTTTTTACGGACACCACTCAGGATAAATCCACAGATGATGGTAAACAGCAAGGTATTGGCAAAAAGGGTAGAGTAGAGGGAAACCTGTTCTTGTGTCATCGAATGGAACAACCAGATCAACCCTCCAATCAAAGCTGCCATACCTCCAAAGAAAAGCAATAAGTTCCGTTGCAGAATATTGATCTTCTGCTTAAAGCAGACCGCCAGAATAGCCACCAAGGTAGAAATAAATGTGGCCAACATAATAGGCAAGAAGACATCCGAAGGATTGGCTGCTCCCAGTTGCGCCCGATACATCATGATCGTAATGGGAATAAGCGTCAATCCGGATGCGTTGATGCAAAGGAACATAATCATTGGATTACTGGCAGTGTCTTTCTCCCGGTTGAATTCCTGCAACTGTGTCATCGCTTTCAGTCCCATCGGCGTGGCCGCGTTATCCAATCCCAAAAGATTTGCCGACAAGTTCATGAAAATAGAGCCGGTCACCGGATGATCTTTCGGTATATCCGGGAAAAGTTTACTGAATACCGGCGAAGCCATCCGGGCAAATGCCTGAATCACGCCACCTTTCTCTCCAATCTTCATAATACCTAACCAGAGAGATAATATACCGGTCAGTCCCAATGAGATCTCAAAACCTGTTTTTGCCGAGGCGAACGAAGCATTGATAATCTCTGTAAAGACATTCGTATCGCCCAAGAAAATCAATTTGCAGGCAGCTACGACAAAAGCAATCAGAAAGAAAGCAATCCAAATATAATTCAGTACCATGTGATCCGTTTTTTAGGAAGCAAATATAAGAATATCTTTCCATTTTCCATTCCCAAGCTTTTCTTTGTATATCCGGCTATTTCAGATAGCGAGGATTTTTTGTACGTTTGTAAATTACTTTCTCGATAACTAAAATCCAAATATCACATTTTCATGCAAACGGAATCTTTTATCTTAGACGAACTCCAATCGGTCGCATCAACCGAGAAAGCAGCACATTTGAACCGCTTTTTCAAGACCGGTCCCGGAGAATATGGTGAAGGCGACAGCTTCTTAGGTATTCCTGTTCCGCTGACGCGCAACATTGCCAAGGCAAACCTGGAAACGCCTCTGGAAGAATTACAAATCCTGCTCCATTCTCCATGGCATGAAGCACGACTTTGTGCGCTTCTCATCCTTGTAGAACGCTTCAAGAAGAGAAAGACAACCGATGAGGAACGTATCATCATCTACCAGTTTTATTTGAAGAATACCCGTCGTTGTAACAACTGGGATCTGGTGGATTTAAGTTGTCCGACTCTTGTCGGCGGTTATCTCCTGCATCAGACAGACCATAGTCTGCTGTATCGTTTGGCAGAAAGTGACAATCTGTGGGAACAACGCATTGCGATTGTCTCTACCATAACCCTTATCCGTCATGATCAGTTTGCTGACACCCTTGCCCTTTCCAAGCAACTGATGAATCATAAACACGACCTCATGCACAAGGCTGTTGGCTGGATGCTCCGTGAAATTGGCAAACGCGACCGGAATGTCCTTACCGACTTCCTCGATGAGTATGCCACCCGTTTACCCCGCACGGCTCTTCGTTATGCCATTGAGCATTATCCGGAGGAGGAAAGACAAGCTTTTCTCAGAAAGAAGTAAAACTGGGCATACGGAATCCTTCATCCGCCAGTATATATATATCCCCAAACAACGAAAGCGGGATATAGCGGCACAGCGCATATCCCTCAGATTGATCGGAAGGATATAGCGCGACAGAATATATCCCTAAAATACAAAAGCAGGATATAGCGGCATGGCGTATATCCCCCAGATTGATCGGAAGGATATAGTACGACAGAGCATATCCCTAAAATACAAAAGCGGGATATATTCTTACAAAATATATCCCGCGCCACCCAATTAGGATGTAATCTTTCCTGAAAGAACCTTTATAAGGTCACGCCAGTCTTGAAGATGGCTATATCCGAATAGCCGTTCGTCTCATTCCGTGTAACCGCCCCGGAAGCCACGTCCTGAATGCGGCAGATGAAACGCGCCAATGCATCTTCCATTTTTTCTCCTTCTACTAATGTTCCGGCATTGAAGTCTATCCAACCAGACTTCTGTTGTGCCAAACGACTGTTGGTAGAAACTTTTAGTGTCGGGACGAAGGTTCCGAAAGGTGTTCCTCTTCCCGTAGTAAACAAAACCAATTGGCAACCTGCCGCCGCCAAGGCTGTACTGGCCACCAAATCATTTCCCGGTGCACTCAACAGATTTAATCCGTGAGTTTCTACCTGTTCTCCATACGCCAGAACACCACAGACGGCCGACTGCCCTGATTTCTGCGTACAACCCAAGGATTTTTCTTCCAGGGTAGAAATACCGCCGGCTTTATTACCCGGTGAAGGATTCTCATACACGGGCTGCCGATTGCGGATGAAATAATCCTTGAAATCATTGATTAAACGGACTGTCTTTTCGAATAAATCCTGACTGGCACAACGGTTCATCAGCATGGTTTCTGCACCGAACATCTCCGGAACTTCTGTTAGAATGGTTGTTCCTCCTTGTGCTACCAGATAATCCGAAAAACGTCCGACCAAAGGATTGGCTGTAATACCAGACAGTCCGTCGGAACCACCGCATTTCAAACCAACCCGTAATGCGGATAAAGGCTGTTCTGTCCGAACATCTGCAGCCGCCAACGCATATATCTCACGGAGAAGCTGCATACCGACTTCTTCCTCATCTGCTACTTCCTGACATACCAGGAAACGGACGCGCTCCGTATCATAATCCCCTAAAAACTCCCGGAATGCTGCTGGTTGGTTGTTTTCACAACCTAAGCCAACCACCAAAACTCCGCCAGCATTGGGATGCAATACCATATTCCGAAGAATCTTCCGTGTATTTTCATGGTCATCACCCAACTGCGAACAACCATAATTATGCGGAAACGCCCGAATAGCATCCACGCCTTTTCCTCCAGTTTCTGTCTGCAACCGCTCTGCCAAACGATTGGCTACACCATTGACACAACCAACAGTCGGAAGAATCCAAATCTCATTACGGATACCACATAAACCATTCTTCCGTCGGTATCCCTGGAAAGTCCGCCCGTCAGCCGGTATCGTCAATTCCGTTTTCACCGGTTGATAAACATACGACTGAATCCCTTCCAACGAAGTCTTCAGTACCTGCTCATTAATCCATTCTCCCGACTGTACCCGACGAAGCACGTGTCCAATGGGATAACCATACTTGATGACCTGATCTTGTTCATTCAAATCGGCCAAAGCAATTTTATGTCCCACTGGAATAGCTTCCCGAAGTGTCACGTCCCGGCCAGATAAATGAAGGACCTCACCTGCCGGAAGATCTGCCAAAGCAACGGCTACATTATCCTTCGGATGAATTTGAATATACCGGTCCATCCTTATTCCGCTTTAGAAACCCACTCTTCTACAACCGCCAGCATACCTTTATGGGCAATTGCTTCCAAATAACCCGCCACTTTCTCCGTCAGTCCGGATATCTGATTCAAATCTTCCTTCCAAATAAAGGTTGCAGCCAATACTTTCTCAGCCACCCGGCGATAATCCGTCTCTTGCCAGGCTTTCTGCAAGAGTTCCAGGATTTCCGGAGCATCATTCGGCAGAATATCTGTTCCGTCAGCCCGTTTTCCGCCTTTATAATACGTAATAATTGCTGCCAAGCCCATCACCAGACCTTCCGGCAAACATCCTTTCCGCTGAAGATAAGTCTTCAAACCCGGCAAATCGCGTGTCTCATACTTCGGAAATGAATTAAGCATGATTGATGTGACCTGATGATCCACAAACGGGTTATTGAAACGTTCCAATACACTATTGGCAAACTGAACCAATTCCTCCTGCGGTAAATTCAGGGTTGGCATCAATTCATCAAACATAACGCGGTGAATATACTGACCTATGACCGGATGTTGACAGGCATCCCGAACAATATTCACGCCCGACAAAAAAGCGACTGGAGAAAGAACCGTATGCGGACCGTTCAATAGCGTTACTTTCCGTTCGTGATAAGGTTCTTCTGATGGCACAAACAAAACATGCAGCCCAGCTTTATCTACCGGGAATTCCTGAGCCACCGATTGCGGAGCTTCAATCACCCACAAATGGAAAGCCTCACCCTGTACCACCATCTTATCTTCATATTGTAGTTTCTCTTGAATCTGTTGAATATCTTTCCTTGGGAAACCAGGAACAATTCGATCTACCAATGTTGCATATACACCACATGCTTCCTCAAACCAGCTACGGAAATCATCACCCAACTGCCATAAGTCGATATACTGTCTGATTACTTCTTTCAGTTTATGTCCGTTCAGGAAAATCAATTCACACGGAAAGATGATCAATCCCTTCGACCGATCACCCTGGAAGGTTTGATAACGATGATACAAAAGCTGAACTAACTTTCCCGGATAAGAAGAGGCTGGTTTATCATCCAATCGACAAGACGGATCAAAAGCAATGCCGGCTTCAGTCGTATTCGAAATCACAAAACGCATTTCTGGTTGTTCTGCCAACTGTAAGAATACCTCAAAATCAGCATACGGACTTATTGCCCGACTGATCACATCAATTAACCGATAAGAATTAACAACTTCGCCATCTTCCAAACCTTGCAGATTGACATGATATAAACAGTCCTGACGATTCAATGCCTCTATCATTCCCTTTTCAATCGGCTGAACGACGACTACACTGCTGTCAAATCCAGCTTTTTCATTCATGTTTGAAATTATCCAATCTACAAAAGCACGGAGAAAATTTCCTTCTCCAAACTGAATGATCCGTTCAGGACGCGTAACCTTGACGGCCGTCTCTTTATTTAATGCTCTTAACATACCCAAATCATTTAAATTCAACTAAGATACGAAATACTTTTCCCGGATTCGCCGACCATACCTGCAAAGCAGACAATGCTTCTTCTGGCGGAATCACTTTAGAAATAAATGTTTCTTTCGGACATTTTCCCTGTTGCAAATAATGAATAACGGCTCTGAAATCAGCCGGTAACGCATTTCGGGAACCTCGGATATCCAATTCTTTCTGAACAAACAACTTGGTCTGGAATGTAACATCGCTCTTGGCATATCCAATACATACCACCCGACCGGTAAAAGCAACTTCTTCCACTGCCATTACATACGTTACCGGACTACCGACAGCCTCAATCACGACATCCGGACCCAATCCCTGCGTAAAGGCTTGTAACCGTTCGTGCACATTCTCTGTCTTGGAATTAATCGTATATTTTACGCCCAATGTACTTACTAAAGCCAACTTTTCATCATCCATATCTACCGCGATCACCGTAGCTCCTCGCAAAACCGAACGGATAATGGCTCCGATACCAATCATTCCGCAACCAATAACCATTACGATATCCAAGTCCGTTACTTGACCACGATCAACCGCATGAAAACCGACGCTTAACGGTTCTATCAAGGCACATTCCTTCACAGAAAGACCAGTCGCAGGAATCACCTTCTGCCATGGAATAGTCAAAAACTCTCGCATTGAACCGTTTCGTTGCACGCCCAGCGTTTCATTATCCTTACAAGCATTTACCCGTCCGTTACGACAGGAAGCACATTTTCCACAATTGGTATAAGGATTTAATGTCACTGCCATGCCCGGTTCCAAATGAGAAGGAACATCATTGGCTACGGCAACAATTTCAGCTCCTACTTCATGCCCCGGAATAACCGGTAATTTTACCATCGGATTCTTTCCTAAAAAGGTATTTAAATCCGATCCACAAAAACCGACATACCTAATACGCACTAATACTTCGCCAGATTGCAAGACCGGCATCTCCAGATTTGTTATTTGTACCTGCTCAGGTGCAGTAATTTGAATTGCTTTCATTATTTTATATCATTTAAAATCTTTAATCAATGATTCGGTATCCTTTCCATCCATAATAAGCACAGAATACAAAGCATACCAAAGGTATCAGATACGAAACCTGATACATCGTCGGATAATGGCTCATCACAAATGCCGTCAGCTGTGGCAGACAGGCATTTCCGACAATCGCCATGACCAAGAATGCAGACCCGCTTTTGGTTTCTCTTCCTAAATCCGTAACAGCCAAAGAGAATTGCGTTGGATACATGATCGACATAAAGAATGATATGGCAATCATCGCATACACTCCGGCTAAACCTCCGTAAACTATAATTACACCACAAAGGACTATATTTACCAAGGCATACACCAACAACATATTCTGAGGACGGAAGTATCCCATCAGGAAAGTACCTATCCAACGCCCTAACAAGAATGCCAGCATATAAATTCCAAAGAAAGTGGTCGCCAAATCTTCCGAGATACCTGCGTATGTACAACAATACACCAGGAACAAACTGTTGATAGCCGTCTGTCCACCATTATAGAAGAACTGGCTGATCACACCCCAACGCAAATGAGATCGTTTCAGTACCCGGAAATCTATCAACTTCTCCGCAGAAGCCTGATCTTTATTTTCTTCTTCGGGAATAGGGGGAATCTTCGATACATAAAAGACAACAGCTATTACAATCAGCATACCCGCCAACAGCAAATACGGCAACTTCATGGAATCTGTCTCAAACTGAATATATCCTTCCCAACCGCCCACATAATCGGTCGGTAAGGTTTCACGCGTATAATGTTGTCCGCTTAGAATTAGTTTACTGAAGAACATCGCGGCTATAAAAGCCCCCAATCCATTAAACGACTGAGCTAAATTCAACCGTTTGGAAGCAGTTTCCGGATCACCCAAAACCGTTACATACGGATTGGCTGCCGTTTCCAAGAAACAGATTCCCGTGGCAATGATAAAGAACACGCCCAAATAAGCCCAATACGACTTAATCATTGCTGCCGGGAAAAACAACAAACTACCAAAAGCTGCCAGCAACAATCCGAATAGAATTCCCGCCTTATAACTATACCGCTTCATAAACATGGCAATCGGTATCGGGAAGATAAAGTAGGCCATCCAATAAGCTGTCTCTGTAAACGAAGCTTCAAAAGCTGTCAGCTCACAAGTCTTCATCAACTGCCGAATCATTGTCGGCAATAAATTATTGCTGATTGCCCATAAAAAAAACAGGCTAAAAATCAGCATCAAAGGCAATGTGTATTTTTCTCGTTTCATTCCGACATGTTTTTAATGTAAGGTAATTGAATCAAGTGCCGGAAGTCATAGAAAGTACGGGCATTTTCTCCTAAGAAAAGAGCTTTTTCTTCGTCTGACAATTCTTTAGATTTTACTACAAAATCGTATGACATCCGATAAGTGATTGCCGTAATGGTTCGTGGATAATCCGAACCCCACATCAGTTTCTCAAAACCGACACAGTCGGCTGCTTCCCGGATTGCCCGGATTGCTCCGGCAAACGGATAAAACTCATCATTAAACAACCAGGTAATACCTCCAGACTCCAAACGAACATTCGGATGACGAGCCAACTTCACTTGTGACATCCAATCAGGACGTGTTACCATACCAAAATGACCGATCGCAATCTTTAAAGACGGACACTCGGCTATCACTTCTTCCATTTCCGACACCTGCGTATTTCCTTCAGCCAAATCAATGGAAAGGATGAGACCATGCTTTTCCATGAGCCGGAACATAGCCATCATTTCATCATCAGTCAAACGCACACGGCGATCAGACAACAACAGACGTTGAGCCGGAATCTTGATAGCACGAAAACCATCCTCAATCAATTGTTCGGCTTGTTTCAGAAAACCAGGTTCACGAAATTCACACATGCCGCAAACGAAGAAGCGATCCGGATAACGCTGTTCCACTTCCTTTAAATAGGCATTCTGGAAACCGTCAATAAATTCTTGGGTAACAACAGCCGCCGATACTTGAGCATAATTCATATTCGACAGAAAAACTTCTGCATTGTTTCTGCCATCTATCATAAAAGGAGGTAACATCTGCCGCTCTTCGCCCATAAACAGAGAACGGCCATTCGTCAATGTGCGAATAGGCAAGCCATCTACTACCGTATCTTGTTTCAGCCACAAATGGGAATGGGCATCTATAATTGTATAATCCATAAGTTTCTCTGTTTATGAATTTAACCAACTGACCCGTTGCTGATCTCCAATAATCTCTTTCACTTCCTGTACCAGATTCCAGTCGATCGGCTCTTCCACATAACGGATGTTCTTCTTCACATTTTCCGGATTAGCCGAACTGAATAGGGTAGAAGCGATCCGTGGATTACTAACCGAATACTGTATTGCCAACTTCTCAATCGGATAATGTCTTGCCTGACAATGTTGAACAGCTTTCTGACAAGCTTCTACCAATGCCTTGGGTGCCGGATGCCAGTTCGGAACACCACGCTGAGACAGTAATCCCATTCCGAATGGCGAAGCATTGATAACGCCCACACCTTTGCTCTCAAAATAATCCAGATAATCAGTCAAAGCATCATCATTCAAACAATAATGACAGAAATTAAGTATAGTCTCTACCGTTCCTTCCGGAGCATGATCAACAACCCACTTCAGATTCTCCAATTGCAGATCAGTAATTCCGACATGACCTACTACTCCTTTCTTCTTCAGTTCCACCAGAGCCGGTAAGGTTTCCTCTACTACCTGATGCAAGTCGGCAAATTCAATATCATGGACATTAATCAGATCAATGTAATCAATATGCAGCCGTTCCATACTTTCGTAAACGCTCTCGGTTGCCCGTTTCCCGGAATAATCCCATGTATTCACACCATCTTTCCCATACCGACCTACTTTCGTTGAAAGATAATATTTCGCACGAGGTATTTCCTTCAAAGCTTTCCCCAAAACTGTCTCGGCTTTATAATGTCCGTAATAAGGAGATACATCTATAAAGTTCATACCGTGTTCAATAGCTGTAAAGACTGCTTGAATAGCTTCAGTTTCCCGAATATCATGAAATACACCTCCTAAAGAAGAAGCCCCAAAACTTAACTGGGATAATTTCATACCTGTTTTTCCACATACATTGTGTTCCATAGTAATATGATTTTTTAGTTTTTAATTCCTAAACCTTATAAGTTCGTTATTTATATATCTTGAATCTACCGATCCAATAGGCATTACTCCATTGCCTTCGTCAGAGAAAACATCTGTTCCATCAATTGCCATTTCTCATCTGAAGAAGCATCCGCATCTGCATCCTGAAAGACGGACATATATCGTTCCCATTCCTCCTGTCTTGGTAAAGTCGCCAGCTTTTGGAATGCTGTCTTCCATTCAAAATCAAGAGGCGTTTCCACGATCATAAACAAATGGTTGTCCAGTAAATAAATTTCCATATTCAAAATACCTACCGCACGAATGCCTTCCCCGATTTCTTTCCAATAATATTCCGGAGAATGCCGTTTCTTATATTCCGCTATCAACTGCGGATCATTTTTCAAGTCCAGCATTTGGCAATAACGTTTCGTCTGCATCGGATAAGAAGGTATCTGATAGCCTGTTTCTTTTGTTTCCATGATATAAGTAATTTATGGGATTGTTTATTTGCAAAAGAAGCAGAAAAGCGAAGTAATAAATAATAATATACTGACATTTAATTGCACAATATCGATCTGCTTCCTATTTTTGTAAAAAAGGGAACAGATATGGAACAAGAATACACTGGCTTTATCTTATTAAATATCGGTTATGCCATTCATCAAGGCGACTGGAATTACAAACATGTAAACAGCCCGTTTGCACGTATTTATCTGGTAAAAGAAGGAACGGCTAAATTACATCTTCCCGATAAAGTACAAGTATTACTGCCCGGGCATTTATATCTGATTCCTCCGTTTACACTGCACAGTTATGAATGCGACGGACATTATTCGTTGTATTATATCCACATTTATGAACCGCCGCACACCGTCCGGCGTGTCTTGGAAGATTATATTTTCCCTACGGAGATTCCGGCCTCTTCTTTTGACGCTTATTTGGTAGAAAGACTGATGGAGATCAATCCGGAAAGACAATTGAAAGAATATGATCCGTCCGACTACGACAATTCATCTACGTTGATGCAGAATATCCGCCGGAATCTGTTTCTGCAACCAGCCGAAACGTTCGAAACACAAGGGATTTTGCTGCAATTATTATCCCGTTTCCTGAAAGAGGCGGTCCACATCCACGACATCACCGATAACCGGATCTGGAAAAGTATCCGTTACATCCGTAAGAACTTGGATAAAGAAATCGAACTGGAAGCTTTAGCCAAAGTTTGTTGTTTATCAAAAGATCATTTCATCCGCTTATTCAAAAAGGAGATGAAGACAACTCCTATTAAATACATCAATCAAAAGAAAATAGAAAAAGCCCAGTTGATGTTATTTACCGGGCATCGTTCTGTCAAAGATATCGCTTATGCGCTAGCTTTTAATAATGTTTCCTATTTCGATCGCCTGTTTAAACGATTTGTCGGATGCACACCGATAGAATACAAAGAAAATAAACATATTTAAGTACTTATAGTTTCTGAAAAAAGCCGGCGGGACAGGTAAAGATAAGTTTTTTTGAATGGAAAAATCCGGAATATCGAAATTGTTCTATCTATTTCCTATTTTGTTAAACATTTACTCTACAAGAAATACTTCTTTTGCACAAAGTCTTAAAAAAGTATCATTATGAAAAAGAGTTTAATTGCTTTATCTGCATTCGCACTGCTTGCTTCATGTAAGCCATCCACACCTTCGACCGAGGATATTCTATCGGTTACATCACCGAAAGGAACGGCTGTTTTCCAAGATAATTGGGAAAATATCGCAGCCAATTACCAATGTCCCGATTGGTTTACGGATGCGAAGTTCGGAATCTTCATCCATTGGGGCGTATATTCGGTACCTGCCTTCGGAAATGAATGGTACGCACGCAACATGTACGTACAAGATTCGGAAGAATACAAACATCATCTTCAGACATTCGGGAAGCATACGGAGTTTGGATACAAGGATTTCATACCACAGTTCAAAGCCGAGAAATTCGATGCCCATGAATGGGTTTCTATATTCAAGGCAGCCGGAGCCAAGTATGTGGTACCCGTGGCCGAGCACCATGATGGTTTTGCCATGTACGACAGTGATCTGAATTCGTGGAACGCTGTTAAAATGGGACCGAAGAAAGATATCATCGGATTGTTGAAAGCTGAAACCGAAAAGGCAGGACTCGTCTTTGGTTTATCCAGTCACCGGCTGGAGAACGCATGGTTCTATAACGGTGGAATGTTATTCCCTTCGGATGTTCAAGATACAACTTTGAGCATCTATGGTTTCCGCCTGCCCGAAAGAGATAAATACAATGACCAGGTTGGCATGGATTGGTTGGCTCATACCCGAGAACTGATTGATAAGTACCAACCTCAACTGATCTGGTTTGACTGGACCGTTGGTAACGAAGCTATCCAGCCTTATTTCAATAAATTCATGGCCTACTATTACAATAATGCCTTGGATTGGGGAAAAGGAGTTGTGGTGAATACCAAAGAAGGTTATCCGACCAACGTACAAGTGGGCGACGTAGAACGCGGCAAACTGGAACAGATTCGGAAGTATCCGTGGCAGACCGATACATCGGTAGGTAAAAAATCGTGGGCTTATATCGAAGGAGAAGAGAATAAAACTCCCGAACAGATTGTACACGACTTGATTGACATTGTGAGCAAGAACGGTAACTTATTATTGAATATCGGACCTCGTGCCGACGGAACCATCACAGAAGAACAAAAAGCAGTCTTATTAGCTATCGGCGATTGGTTGAAAGTTAATGGAGAAGCGATCTATGGTTCCCGTCCCTGGGTTAAATCGGGAGAAGGAGAAACGAAATCGACTTCTGGTTCATTCTCCGACAATACGGCTACGGCTTATACCGCACAAGACATCCGGTTCACGACAAAAGGAAATACTTTATATGCCATCGCTTTGAACTGGTCTGACCAAGGTATTACCATTCATTCATTGGATAAGTTAGGCATCGGAGATTCTAATATTCAGGAAGTCTCTTTATTAGGTTCCGACGAAAAGATTACTTGGAAGCAGACTGACAAGGGATTACAAGTATCCTTCCCGAAAGAGAAACCTTGTGCCTTTGCTTATGCCTTCAAAATCACATTCGACAAGATGGCAGGTTCTCAACTGGAAAACGAAATGATCGACGTACCGATGGTTCACGCTGATTAAGTTTGGCAAAAGTCCACTTAACAATCTCCTGTATTTGGGGACTGACATGCGATCCGGCTAATCACAAAGGCAACTCAGTGATTTCTGTATCGCATGTCAGTCCCGGAATCTCGAGTCATCCTTTCACTTCTTCCTGAGCATCCTGGTTGGCTCTTTCCTCCAGAATCTGTTCCTGATTATCCAATGCCCAACGGACTAATTCTTTCAATAATGGCATCAGACTACGGCCACGGTCGGTCAGTGCGTATTCGACGCGTGGCGGAACTTCCGGATAGACATTCCGTTTAATCAGACCATCTGCTTCGAGTGTGCGCACCGTTAACGTAAGCATACGCTGAGAAATATCACCGATAGACTTCTGAATCTCGTTGAAACGCATCGTACCGTTCGCATCCAATGTAACCAAAACCAACATAGACCATTTACTGCCGATACGACTCAAGATATCCCGAATCGGACAAAATTTATGATGATGAAATTCTTTCATTTTTTTAACCCTTTACTATCTGTCTGTAAGCGAATAATCGTAACAAAAATGTTACTGACGAACGTCTTTGTGCCTTCTTGACTACTTCTATTCTTTCGTTCATCTTTGCATCACAAATATAAAGAACACTTTTAAATTTAACAGATTATGGAACAGAAAATGACTACAATCAGCGGTAAGAATTTTACAAGTATTGAAACTGGATCAATGAACGAATGGAAAGAAAAAGTCTTCCTGAAAGATGTTACCAGTGCAACAGCTACCGAGATTTCTATCTCGACTTTACAACCCAATGAGGCTGTTCCGTTCTTCCATGCCCACAAGCAGAATGAAGAGACTTATATTATTCTGAGCGGGAAAGGTGATTTTCAGGTTGACGATCAGTGTTTCCCGATCCAAAGCGGCAGTGTAGTTCGCGTAGCTCCCGAAGGAAACCGTTCGATGCACAATACAGCTAATGAACCCATGCATTATATTGTCGTACAAGCCAAGTAGCATTCTTTGGAACAATTTACCTTTACCGACGCAGCCATCACCGAGCAGACTCCGTTATGGAAATAAGAAATAACTGATTTTTCCTCATTCCCCTTGAAAATTCTTCCTAAAATACTACATTTGTGTGTCAAACATTAAATTTTAATACAATGCGAACACATTTAATGAGTTTAGGCATTGCTTTCCTGGCAATGTCAATGCAACTTCCGGCTCAGGAGGTTGGCCGCGCACAAGTAGATGAGCAGAAGGAAAAACGGATGGAATGGTTTGAAGAAGCCAAACTGGGTATTTTCATTCACTGGGGTATTTATGCCGTGAACGGTGTGTCAGAGAGTTGGTCGTTCTACAACAATTACCTGCCTTATGAGGAATATATGAATCAGACCAAAGGCTTTACGGCTTCGAAATACAATCCGAAAGAATGGCTGGACCTGATTCAGGAGAGCGGTGCCCGCTATACGGTACTGACTACCAAGCATCACGATGGTGTTGCCTTATGGGATACGAAAGCCGGCGACTTGAGTGTCGTCAAATCGACTCCGGCCGGAAAGGATCTGGTGGCTCCTTTCGTGGAAGAAGTACGCAAACACGGACTGAAACTGGGATTTTATTATTCACTCCTCGACTGGTCGCATCCGGATTATCCGAACAAGACCAAGACAGAAACCCGGTATAAAGACGATCCGGCCCGCTGGAATAAGTTTGTCCAGTTCAACTTTGCCCAATTGGCAGAACTGAATAAAACCTGGAAACCGGATTTATACTGGTTTGACGGCGACTGGGAACAAAGTGCCGAGGCTTGGAATTCCAAAGGAATTGTCGATCTGCTTCGTTCTACCAATCCGAATGTCATTATTAATTCGCGTATCCAAGGATATGGCGACTATGCGACTCCCGAACAAGGAGTTCCGGTTGTTCGTCCGAAAGACAAATACTGGGAGTTATGTATGACGATGAATGACTCGTGGGGTTTTCAGCATGCCGATACGAATTATAAAACACCGCATATCCTGTTGCGTACTTTTGTTGATTGCCTCAGCATGGGCGGTAACTTATTATTGGATATAGGTCCGAAGGAAGATGGTACAATCCCGGAAGAGCAAGTGGCAATCCTGAAGGAATTCGGACGGTGGATCAAGAAACACAAAGAAGCGGTTTATGAGACGCGGGCTGGTATTCCGGCAGAACACTTCCAAGGATATACAACTCTCAACAAAGCCGGCGATATCCTGTATCTCTATCTCCCGTATCGTCCGAACGGCCCCATCGAAATCAAAGGATTGATGAATAAGGTGAATCGTGTCTGGGTAGTAGGAAACGGAACCATGCTTCCTTTCAAGATCCACAACAAGAGTTACTGGAGCCAAGTGCCGGGTAACTTATACATCGAAGTGCCCGAACGGGTTCAGGATGAACAAATCACGGTATTGGCAGTCTTGCTCGACGGTCCGATCAAACTATACCGTGGAGAAGGCCAGGTGATTTCGGCCAATTAAAACTGACAAGCCTTATTATCTGAATTAAAAGTAACGAGAATCGATTTCGAATCCGGTGAAGATTGAAATCGATTCTCGTTATTTTCTGTTTTCAACCCCAACAGCACGATAATCTGTCCTCATATCTTTGGGTTATTTCTCTTTTTTCCGCATCTTTGTCATCAACAAGCAGACTAATTTGTATTTATCATGAAAAGAGCACTCTTTGGTATCTTAGTAGCGGGATTCTCTTGTCTGTCGGATATGCAGGCAACCCGTATGGACGCTTTGGTTACGGGCAGTCCAACCTTTCCTCAGCCGAATGTGATGACAGCAACACAACTTCCGCAAACCGTTTTTCCCGGAACTAAAAGTCAATGGGAAGGATGTGACCGGTATGACTTCAAGTTTCAGGACCGGGATGCAATTGTTGTTGTACCGAAAAAGGCAGCACCCGGCCGTCCGTGGATTTGGCGTCCGGCTTTCTTCGGCGCATTTCCTTCGGTCGATCAGGCTTTATTGAAAGAAGGATTTCATATCGTTTACTACGATTTGACACACCTGTATGGAAGTCCGCATGGAGTCAAGCTGGGAAATGACTTCTATGCCGAAATGGTGAACCAGTATCAGCTGGCCTCGAAAGTAACGGTCGAAGGATTCAGCCGGGGCGGATTATATGCCTTTCACTGGGCAGCCCAGAATCCGGAGAAAGTAGCTTGCCTGTACGTGGACGCGCCCGTTTGCAACGTCTTCAGCTGGCCTAAAAAGACAGCTCCGGATCTTTGGCCGGACCTGCTAAAGGAATGGAACCTGAAAGATGAGGAAGTAGGAGAGGACTTCCAAGGGAATGTCATTCATCTGGTAGATAAACTCGTAGCCGGGAAAGTTCCGGTCATGGCCGTTTGCGGAGGAGTGGATAAAGTCGTTCCATACGAAGAGAATCTGAAGCCGGTGGTCGACAAATATCGGAAAGCCGGAGGCGTCATCGAAGTGATAGTCAAACCGGATTGCGACCATCATCCGCACAGTCTGGAGAATCCGGAACCGGTGGTCGATTTCATCAAGCGGTATCAGCCGGGATATGCCAACAAAGTACATATCCAAGTACGGAACAATCTGAATAATGCCTTCCATAAATTCAATATCGAGAAGAAAGGATGCGTAGCTTTCCTGGGCGGTTCCATCACAGAAATGAGAGGTTGGTGCGCTCAAATCAGGGAAGACTTGCAACAACGCTTCCCCGATACTCAATTCACCTTTATCAAAGCCGGGTTACCTTCGGCAGGTTCTACGCCGCATGCTTTCCGCATGGAACAGGATGTGCTGCAACACGGAACACCCGACTTGATGTTTGTCGAAGCAGCCGTCAATGATGATACCAACTACTTTACAGGAGAAGAACAGATTCAAGGCATGGAAGGTATCGTCCGTCATGCCCTTCGGGTGAATCCGAAGATGGATATCATCTTCCTTCACTTCATTTATGATCCGTTTATCGAACCTTTACAGCAAGGAGAACAACCGGAAGTATTTACCAACCATGAAAAGGTAGCGGAACATTATCAGCTGCCTTCCATTCATCTGGCACAGGAAGTAGCCGAGCGGATGAAGGCCGGTGAATTCGACTGGAACCAATTCGGCGGAACGCATCCCAGCTGGTTCGGACACAAATATTATACGGCAGCCATCAATCTATTGCTGGATCAGGAGACAAAGCCCTTCGATGCCTTGCAGGAACAGAAGCACTCCTTGCCAACGCCCCTGAATCCGTTCAGCTATGCAGACGGGAAACTGGTTCCGATCAGTGAAGCCCAAAAACTGAAAGGCTTCGAGATCGTCAACGACTGGACACCCGATGATCCGCAAATCGCTACCCGACCGGGCTTCGTTCATGTCCCGATGTTACATGCTTCTCAAGGGAAGTCATCGCTGACTTTCTCGTTCACCGGAACAGCCGTCGGTATCTTCTGCGCTGCCGGTCCGAAAGCCTGCGTCCTGGAGTATAGCATTGACGGAGCTCCTTACAAGAAAATCGATACGTATACCGAATGGAGCTCCGGATTATACATTCCTTGGGTTTATATGTTTGAGAAGAAGCTGGAGAACAAATCGCACACACTGAAACTCCGCATCCCGAAAGGCGAACGGACCGAATGTGTGATCCGCGACTTCGTCGTCAACCAGCCCGAATAAGACAGTTGATCAGAAGCCGGCGTGTTCTTCCTTTTCATAAGAAGCGTAATCAGTCGGATGAATGTGCATTCAGGGAACTATTCTCATCGTCTGATTCATCCGCCTATTCCGCTTCTTTCCCGTACCAGCCCGGCATCGGGACATAAACAGGATGATAACGTGTGGCTATGTTTTTCAGTTTCTTTTCCTCGATCAGCCGTTTCAGTTGGCGGTTCGCCGTAATTTGAGTCAGGCCACAAAGCTGTTCCAAGTCACGACGCATCAAAAACAGGTTCGTCTGGAAATAAACCGTCAGCTTTTCATCCATCTTTTCCGGCGAGAAAGCAGACGAATGTACCTTGCGTTTGGAACGAACAGTCTGTGCTTTGTGCATCTTCTCCTTCAAAGCCTTATCCGCCCGGAAATTGACGGACTTAAACTTTACCTTTCCGGCGCGTGTTTCTTTCGGGTTTTCCGTTTCCGGACATTGCAAACTCACCTCGAAAAAACCGATTCCTTCAACATGAACCCGTTCACTTTCGCTCAGGTGCTGCGCAATTTGATAACTCAAAGCATCGATTGTTGCCCGAATATCCGCCGTCGTCAGGGTAGAACCGGAATGGATTTCCTCGGCCAACTCCTGCGTAGTTACCGTCCGATAGTTAACAACCTTAGGATAATACTTTTTCGCCTTCTCGCCGAATGTATGTGGAGACTGGTAAAATTCGAATTCAATAGCCATATTGAGTTAAGTTTTTGAGTTTGTAATCAAGTTATCACATTATTTTTCAACTGGATGATATGTGCTTTTCACTTAGGAGAAACGTATTTTTCATAGGAATGAAAAGGACTTCTCATTAGGCTGAAAAGTTTTACTTATCGTTACAAAAGTAACAAAGTATCCCGAATTATGCAACTAATCCATTCAGAAAAAAGAAGTTTATCCGATTTATTTTCAATAATTTGCAAACCTCATACCCTGCTTTATCGGAAATTCTATATCTTTGTTTACCGAAATAACAGGAAACAGGATTATGCATAAAGGAATAAAAATTGCATTGTGGATACTCTCCGCTCTCATCGTTCTACTTGTATTATTTTATATATCTGCTCGTTTTTTGTTCAGGGAGCAACTTGTGGATTATGTCTTCAAAGTGGAAATGGAAGAGCGGATTGACCTGCTGCGTCAGTCGGGTTCGTATGCCGAAGATGCGGAACAATACCATTTCACCTATGTTCAAGACTCGTGCCAAGCTCGTGAAATCAGTCAATTCTTCCGCTTGGATACCCTACTCAAAAACACTTCGTCCGACACGTGGAACAGGGCTTTAACTTTAGCGCGTTTTGTCTCACATCATATTCCACACGCCAACCAAAGCGTGTATCCAGAAAAACGTAATGCGATTGACCTATGGAAGTACACGCAGGAAGTCGAACCGGCTTTCAATTGCCGTCTTCATTCCATTCTGTTACATGAACTATTGCTTTCGGAAGGAATTATCAACCGTTTTGTTACTTGCTTACCTGCCGACTCGCTCGATCCAGACTGCCATATAGTAAATCTTGTATGGTTGCCGGAACATAATAAGTGGGCCATGTTGGATTCAGATATGCAGGCTTGGGCAAGCGATACTAAAGGTACGCCACTTTCTCTGTCGGAGATGAGGGAATACTATATAGCCGGAACTCCCATAACCTATCATTCTCTGTTGGACAATACAGACGATTTCGATTACTACCGTTCATATTGGGCCAAAAACCTTTATTGGTTCATCTGCTGGGAAGAAACCGGATACGATAAGGAAACATTGCCTTCCGGTCAGGAAGTTGTTCTAGTTCCTCCAGGATTCAAGGGTTTTAAGTACAGAGGCGGGTCAATTTTCACATCAGACGACAAACGTTTCTGGGCTGCACCGGACAAGTATTTGTAAGTTAATCCAACAAGTTAAGGTAAAAATTAAAAGAACACTCTAACTTAATTTATTCAAAAGGAAAACACATGAACCTAAAGACAATCTTTTTTATTGCAAGTTTTATCTGGATTACAGGCTTTATACAAGCACAAACAAGACAAAAAGACATCATGCCCTTCCTACGTGTCGAAAACCAGCGCTTTGTCGATACGCAGAATCGGGAAGTTATCTTGAACGGGATCAATCATGTTGTGAAAGATCCGGCACAAAACTATTTACATCCAGACGATGAACAGTTGTTTCAAACCTTCCGGGAATACGGTTTTAACTGTATCCGATATGGGATTATCTGGGACGGACTGGAACCTGAGCCGGGTGTCATCAATGAAGAGTACTTACAAGAGATTGATAAACGGGTTCGATGGGCTGAAGAAAACGGAATCTGGTTGGTTTTAGATATGCATCAAGATCTGTTTAGCCGGAAATTCAGCGACGGCGCACCGCTTTGGGCTACATTAGACCAGGAAAAGCCGCATCAGACCGGTGCGATCTGGAGCGATGCCTATTTAATGAGTCCAGCCGTACAACAAGCTTTCGACAGTTTCTGGCAGAATGCGCCGGCAGAAGATGGAGTCGGCATACAGGATCATTATATCCAAGTCTGGAAAGTGTTGGCAGACCGTTATAAAAATTCGTCGGCCGTGGCCGGATTCGATGTGATGAATGAACCGTTTATGGGTAGTCAGGCACCCTTGGTATTTGAAGATCTCCTGCAAGGCTATGTGCAGGCCGCCACCCAATCAGGTGTTACGTTACCGGATATAGCCGCATTACAGGAAAGTTTCATGAACGAAACCTCACGCCTGGAATTATTGGAAACACTCCAAGACAAAGCTTTTTTCCGACAAATCCTGCAAGCGGCCAGCCCGAAGGTGAAAGCATTTGAAGAGAACGAGCTTTCTGCGTTTTATCAAAGAGTCCGGGATGCCATCCGAAGTACAGGAAGCCGGCAGCTTTTGTTCCTGGAGCATAATTACTTCTGCAATATGGGTATTCCCAGTTATTTCCGGGTTCCGAAAGATTCGTTGAACCAACCGGACCAACAGTGCGTTTATGCGCCTCATGGATATGATCTGGTAACAGATACCAAGGCTTTGGACAAGACCAATTTCAATCGGACAGAAGTGATCTTTGAACAAATCTTCCAAAACGGAAAGGAAAAAGAACTTCCCGTCTGGATCGGTGAATGGGGAGCCTTTTACATGGGGAATAAGTATCAAAAGGCAGCCCACCATATCATCGGGATGATAGAACAGGCAAAAGCCGGACAAACATTCTGGTGCTGGTGGCCACAGATTGAAACCCAAGATTTCTTTCCGTTCTTATCCAGAACTTATCCCATGGCAATTGGCGGCATATTGGATTCTTACTCCAACACAGCACAAGGATTTTCTTGTCAATGGAGAGAAAATCCTTCCGGAGACAAAGCGAGTATCTGGTTCATTCCGGATTTGAAGCGAGCCCAACAAGGTCAACTCAAGATAGAACCAGCTTCAGATTTCCAGTTCCAATCCATTTCACCGGAAAGCTCATCCGGTTATCTGATTGTAGAGCCAACAGGGAAAAACAGTCTCAGAAGTTTGTCAATCCAATACTGACATAAAGAGGTTCAATCAGGCGGAGAAAGCCAGACCGAAAGTGTTTGTTCCGTTTTTCAAGCCTGATTGGCCCAATCCGTTCCTTTTTCGTTTATTTTCTCTGTTTCAAATGCCTGGTTTTCTTTTGTAGAATATCGTATCTTTGAATCAGTAAATCGAAATAACATGAAGAAACGGATAAACATAACACGCAAATGTATTTTATTGACCGCTGCATGCGGATGGTTCTCTATCAGCCAGGCACAACAGATGTCGTGCGTTGCCCGGAATGATTGTGGTGTAGAAGGCGCCCAGCCTTATTTGATCAAAGGAGAGAACTACACGCTCCCTGAGAAGTTTACAGGTAGTAAAGAGGCCCTTACCTGTAACTTCGGAGGGACCGTTATTTATGCCTTCAACCAGATGGACATTAACGCTGCATATCAGCTGGAAGTCGTTTACCTGGCAGACAGCGAACGGGAACAGAGAATCGTTGCCGACGGAAATGAAGTTCAGGCTCCTGTTGTTCTCCAGGCAGGGAAGGAACAAAGGTATCGGATCGACTTACCAAAGAAAGCGTATGCTTACGGACAGTTGGTTCTCGTATTCGAGGCCTTGAAAGGACCGAATGCCTTGGTTTCGGAAGTGAATCTATATACGAACAGTTCCCTGAAGACTGTTCCATTTGAAGGAGATAAGAAAGCGGACTTGGTTCATACACAAAGTTACGTAGTTGACACGACGGTTTGTGCCGAAAAGGTGCTTCCGGTTTATTCGGTCAAGCCTTCACAAGTAACGGGAGTCTATCAACCGTTGATGTCGTTGAACGGAACCTGGCAATTCCATGAGAAACCAGCTCCAGACTTTTATCAGTCATTCCAGACAGACAAAGGATGGAAGCCGATTACCGTCCCAGGTGAATGGTCCATGCAAGGATTCCAGGTGGACTCGGCCACTTTTGCCGGATATCAAACCCGATTCTCGTTGCCGGCCGACTGGAAAGGAAAACAAATCAAGCTTCGTTTCGACGGAGTTTCCAGCGAATCGATTGTTTATCTGAACGGAAAAGAAATAGGTTCGCATATGGGCGGTATGACAGCCTTCGAGCTGGATATCACTCAGGCTTTGCAACCGGGCGATAATATCCTGTCTCTTCGGGTACGAAGTGAGTCGTTGGCAGATATGTTAGGCAGTCTGACCCAATACGCAGCGCATCAGTTGGGTGGTATCACCCGAAAGGTTACCTTGATGGCTGTTCCGAAAGTACATCTATCTGATATGCGGATTCTGACAGACTTGGATGCGGATTATCAGGATGCCGAGTTGAAAGTCTATACAACTGTTACGAATCAGAGTGACCAGCCTCAGAAAGATATTCATCTTCAGTTAACCATCGACGGACTGCCGGTGGATCTGCATGCGCCTGTTCCGGAAATAGCTGCCGGTGGTTCATGGAGTGGTTGGATCAGCGGAAAAGTATCAAACCCGCAGAAATGGGATAATGAGCATCCGCATTTATATACTTTGCAGACTTCTTTGCATCAGGGAGACGAAACCCTGGAAATCGCCGAGAAACGGTTTGGTTTCCGAGAAGTGGAACTGAAAGGAAACCGATTACTGGTAAACGGTGTTCCGGTCAAGCTCCGGGGCGTCTGTCGGCACGAGGTTCATCCGCTGACAGGACGCGTGATGAATCCGGATTTAGTACGGAAAGACGTGGAACTGTATCGGAGCGGAAACTGTAACTTCATCCGCACGTCGCATTATCCGCCTTGCGAAGAATTATTGGAAGTATGTGATGAGTTGGGTATGTTTGTCGAAGTGGAATCTCCTGTCTGCTGGATCGGGCATCATGCCAACGAGAATTGGAAACGCCTGAACTACCGTGACCCGAAATACTACGCATATGTCTTGCAGGCCAACATGGAGACCATTCATTTCTACCGGAATCATCCGTCCATTCTATTCTGGTCGATGGCCAACGAATCGTATTGGAACAAGGAGTTTGCCCAAGTGGAAGTCTATGTAAAGAAAGCCGATCCGTCGCGTCCGCATACCTTCCACGATCAGGCGTATGGAGGTTTCAATAATCAGGGAAGTACGGCTCCGATTGCGAATATCCACTATCCGGGACCGGACGGATATAAGGTGGCGGCAAAAAGCGAACGCCCCATGATCTATGGCGAATATTGTCACCTGAATGTTTATAACCGAAGCGAACTGGTTACCGATCCGGGTATCCGAAGCGACTGGGCTTTGGCCTTGGCTCCGACTTGGGAGAATATGTATCAGACTCCGGGCGTGTTGGGTGGTTCTATCTGGTCGGGAATTGATGATATTTTCCAAATGCCGAACGGAGATGCCGTGGGGTACGGACCGTGGGGACCGATTGACGGTTGGCGTCGCCCGAAGCCGGAATACTGGGACATGAAGAAGATTTACAGTCCAATCCGGGTGAAGACGACAACCTTATCACCAGCCTCCACATTCACCGTTGAAGTGGAAAACCGTTATACATATACCAACCTGAATGAACTGCGGATCAACTGGCAGTTCGGCAATGAGAAAGGAGTGGCTTTCGTGGATTGCCCGGCCGGACAGAACGGACAGTTTACCATCGACGTGCAACATCCGGAACAGGCCAACGGATTATATCTTTCGTTTGTCGATCCGCGTGGATTCGTCGCCGATGAATACCGGATTCCCGTAGGAGAACAATCCCAAAATGTATGGGCAATTCCTTCAGCACTGCCAACTCGCCTGAAGGAGAAGAAAGACCGGTATCTTGTATCAGGACCGCATTTCACCTGCGAAGTAAGCCGGACAAACGGACAGATCCTCTCGTTGAAGAAAGACGGCAAGGAATGTCTCGTTGGTGGTCCGTGGCTGATGGCGCTGCCATTGACAGGCGGAGGTTGCTATCCGAATCATAATGCGAATACACCTATCTTCAACGATCTGTGTTCCGAATGGACGGTTTCTTCAACCGAAGCCCGGACCGAAGGGGAAGATGTCTGCATCACCGTACAAGGTTCATATAAAGAATTCAAAGGGAACTATACTTTGCGTATCAATGCCAGCGGAGAGATTGCTGTCAGCTACACATTCGAAGCACTGCAGGACGTGAATCCGCGTCAATGGGGTTTGGTATTCGAAGCTCCGGCATCGTTCGACCGTACTTTCTGGCGGCGCGATGGTTTATGGACGGTTTATCCCGAAGATCATATCAGTCGTCCGGTAGGAGAGGCGGCGTTGTTCTATACAGGTCTGCCGGAAACCATTCATCCGCGGGTAAAACCTTCATGGGCCTGGAGCCGCGACTTCAACGAGTTGGGAAGTAACGATTTCCGTTCTACCCGCCGGAATATCTGGTATGCCGGACTGAAAAACGAGGATGGAAACACCGTTACTGCCGTATCGGAAGGTCATCAGCACTGGCGCTCGTGGTTACAGCAAGACCGGATCCGCTTCCTGGTAGCCGACTTTGTCACTCCGGGCGACGAGATGTTCCTCAGCAGTTATTACGCACCTTACCGCAAACCCCTGAAAACAGGAGATTCCATTGGCGGAAACATACGCCTGGTCGTAGGAAAATAAATTGCATCAGCTTACAACTGATATAAACGTCAAAAGGAAGTGTGCTAAAGTCTATATTTTAAGCTCATCTATTTTAGCACATTTCCTTTCCTCTTTAAATAGGATTTAAAGCGATATCTAATACTGAACTTCCCTCTCTTTTATTCCCAATGCCACTAAAACTAAGAATCCTTATAAAATAAATTTGTAATATTAACATCACATTGATGAAACCTTCCACCTCTTACTTTGCTATCAGTTTAGAACAGTAATTAATAATTGGAGTGTATGAATGTTAATTCAAAAATTGTTAGGTTAAGTAAAATATTGCTGCTTTTGGGATCTTTGCAAGGATTCCCGAATGTTTTTTCCGCTAATACGGGAAACTTGGTTAGCAAACAAAAAGACACGTATCTAATTGCAGGAAAAGTAGTAGATGCAAATGGAGATCCGATGGTGGGTGTGAATATCGTAGAGAAAAACACTGTAAATGGAATTATAACAGATATTGATGGTAATTTTTCATTATCCGTTTCTCCCAATTCCATTTTGCAAGTTTCTTTCATTGGGTATCAATCAAAAGAAATTAAACTGAATGGAGAAAAAGAAATTAAAATTACCCTACAAGAAGATTCACATAATCTTGATGAACTCGTAGTAGTTGGGTATGGAACTCAAAAGAAGGTAAATTTAACAGGGGCAGTTTCACAAGTGACAAGTGAAGTTTTAGACAATCGCCCCGTCCCCAATCTAACCCGCGGTTTACAAGGTTCCATTCCAAACCTGAATATAAAAATGGTTGATGGTAGTCCGACCCGTAAAGCTAGTTACAATGTCCGTGGAACTACTTCGATTGGAGCTGGAGGTAGTGCACTTGTCCTTATTGATGGAGTAGAAGGAGACCCGAACATGATCAACCCAAATGATGTAGAGAGCGTCTCTGTACTAAAAGATGCTTCTTCTGCTGCTATTTACGGATCAAGAGCCGCGTTCGGTGTTGTTCTGATTACAACTAAAAAACCTCAAAAGGATAAAATCAGAGTAGATGTAAGTAGTAATTTCTCAATTAATCAACGAACCGTAACACCTAATATCATTACTTCAGGTTACGAATGGGCCAAAAATTTTGATGAAGCCTTTAATGCATGGTACGATTATAAATCCCATCCTATTTCAGTCAATAATATTTTTCCATTCTCAATGGAATATTTGGACGAACTAAAACACCACAGCGAAGATCCTTCTCTACCGGAAGTTGTATTCAACGAAGAAAAAGGTCGATATGAATATTTTGGAAATACGGATTGGTACGATGTAATTAATAAGAAAAATATTCCATCCACTGAACAAGCAATAAGCGTATCCGGTGGATCTGAAAAAGTCAATTTCCTAATCTCCGGACGTTATTATTATCAAGATGGTATTTTTAATTTTAACCCAGACAAATATAACAAATACAATTTACGAGCAAAGGGAGATTTACAAGTAACTAACTGGTTAAAGTTATCAAACAATTTCGAGTACAATAGTTATACCTATAAATACCCAATGTTTGCTGATGGAGACGGTAATATTTGGAGGCAATTTGAACATCAAGGCTATCCAATGGCAGTATTGACAAATCCGGACGGAACTTATACCCATACAGCCGTTTACACTGGTGTCGCCGTATATAAGGAAGGCTCTAGCGGTTCTGATTTATCAAATTTCCAAATACGGAACACCATAGGATTGGAAGCAAAAGCATTACAAAACAAACTGACATTCAAAGGAGATTTTACCTATTCAAAAACATCCCAAGAAGAAACTCGTCGGAACAACTATATAGACTATAGTATAGCTCCAGGACAAACTGCCCACTTTGGAAAGAGCCAATTGCGAAAGTATGACCAAGACATCACATATTATAGTTCGAATATCACAGGTGAATATTCTGATACATTTGCCGATAAACATGACTTTCATGTCTTACTAGGATATAATATAGAATCCTCATCAACACACAATTTGAATACTAGTCGTGACGGATTGCTATCTGAAGACAAACCAGATTTCAATCTAATGGATGGATTAAACTACTCGATCACAGGTGGAGGATCAGAATGGGCTTTTTTAGGCTTGTTTTATCGTCTATCTTATGCTTATGATTCTCGCTACTTATTTGAATTCAACGGACGTTACGACGGCTCTTCTAAATTTCCAACAGACCAACGTTTTGGATTTTTCCCGTCTATTTCAGGCGGATGGCGCATATCAGAAGAATCGTTTATGTCTCCTGCAAAAAGTTGGTTAGACAATTTAAAATTAAGAGCTTCTTGGGGTTCATTGGGAAATGGAAACGTATCTCCATACCGTTACATGGAAATCATGAACGTAGCAAAAACATCAGTAGTATTGGAAGGTGTACAAAAAACATATACTTCTCTACCAGCTGTTATCCCTGATGGTTTAACTTGGGAAAAATCTACGACTTTCGATATCGGTATGGACATGAACGTCTTGGAGAACCGGTTAGGTCTTGTTTTTGATTGGTATAACCGCAATACAACGGATATGTTTACATTGGGACAGCCTTTGCCTAATGTATTCGGAGCAACGGTTCCATACGGGAACTATGCAGATATGAATACCAAAGGTTGGGAGATAACTTTAAGTTGGAATGATCAATTCGACTTGGCAGGAAAACCTTTTAAATATAATTTCACAGGGTCTTTATGGGATAGCCGCTCACACATCACTCGTTACAATAACCCAACAAAAACTTTAAGTGCAACTTATTATGAAGGATGTGAAGTCGGTGAAATTTGGGGATATGTAACAGAAGGATTCTTTACAGACGAAAACGATATCGCCAACCATGCGGATCAAAGTTTTTTACAAAATTCAAATAACAAAGTATATCTTCCAGGAGACCTTAAATTTGCTGATTTGAACGGAGATAATAAAATTAATTCCGGTAAAAATACAGTAGATGATCCGGGAGACCGTCGTATTATTGGTAATAATTCTCCGAGATATCAATTCGGATTTACGGTAGGAGGTTCTTGGGGAGGTTTCGGTTTGTCTGCGTTCTTCCAAGGTGTTGGCAAACGGGATTGGTATTTCGCAGGAGAGGCCGGACTGTTTTGGGGACCTTACAATCGCCCTTATGGTTATCAGCCTGTAAAAATGATGGAAGATATATGGAGCGAAGAAAATCCAGATGGTTACTTTCCTCGTTTTAGAGGTTATACCGCTTTAAATTCGAATCGTTCTTTAGGTGCACCTCAAACTCGTTATCTACAAGATGTCAGTTACATCCGCCTAAAAAGCTTAACACTCGACTATACATTACCGAAACAGTTTATTTCAAAAGCCGGGTTAGTAAATGCTAAAGTATTTTTGACTGGACAAAATCTTTGGACTGCATCTGGATTATTTAAACATACTGACAATTTTGATCCAGAAGTCATAGAGAACCCTCAAGGAGATTTGACAAATGGAAGTGGGCAAGGTTATGCTTATCCTATGCTTAAATCATATACAATTGGTATTAATTTAACTTTCTAATTTTTCAACTTATGCACACGAAAACAATAAAAAAAATATACACATGGGGAAGTGTCACATTCTTATCTTTATTGATAACTTCTTGTGAGTCGTTTTTGACAAAAGAGCCCATGGATAAATTAATTCCTTCTTCTTTTTTCAAAACAGAATCAGACTTGTCTCTGTACACCAATTCTTTTTACCAGAAAATGATACCAAGTGCCCTAACGGTAACTACAGCTGATGAAATGGGAGATTATACTTCCAAAAATCAATCACCCATGTTTATCTCTGGGGCTTATACTTCAGTAAACGAAGGTTCTTGGAATTGGGCAAACCTGCGAAACATTAATTATTTCCTAGAGCATTGTAACAATCCTGAGATTCCAGAAGAAGCGCGGAATCATTATATTGGAATCGCTCGATATTTTCGTGCCTCTTTTTATTATGACATGGTAAAAAAATTTGGAGATGTTCCTTGGTATAGTAAAACTTTAGCTGTAGATGATCCAGATTTATATAAACCTCGTGATCCACGTGTGAATGTTATGGATTCTGTTCTTGCTGATCTAAATTTTGCTTGCACCTATATAAAAGACACGAAGGACGAAACATCGTCAACTGTAACTCGCCAAGTTGCATTGGCCTTGAAGTCTAGAATCTGTTTATTTGAAGGGACATTCCGGAAATATCATAAAGAATTAGGATTACAAAATTCTGCTAATGATTGGTTAAAAGAGGCAGCCGACGCTGCAAGACAAATAATTGATAGTCAAAAATATACAATCTATAATACAGGTAATCCTGAGAAAGATTATCGAATGTTGTTTACTTCTGAAAATCCTGTTTCTGAAGAAGTCCTGTTGGCTGTCGTATATAATAATGCTCTACGACGTTGGCATGAGGTCACTTGGAAATTCAATAGCGCAACTTATGGTTCACGGTGGGGGTTGAATAAACAGTTTATTAACACCTATCTGATGAATGATGGAAGTCGTTTTACCGATCGTCCGGGATATGATACTATTCAATTTGTACGAGAAATGAAAGACCGCGATTGTCGTTTAGCACAAACCATTCGTTCTTTAGGATATAGACGAAGCGACGGTAGTGCTGCTCCTCCTAATTTTGGATATACATTCACAGGTTATCACATTCTGAAATTTAGCCTAGATGATAAACGCTTGGACGGAGTCGCAGAGTCTTATAATTCCATTCCGTTAATCCGTTATGCCGAAGTTTTACTAAACTACGCAGAAGCAAAAGCAGAACTAGGAGAAATGGATGAAACAGTTTGGAATGAAACTATCGCTCCGTTACGCCAGCGAGCTAATGTAAACGCAGCCGTGCCAACGGTAGCAGATTCTTATTTACAAAAGGTTTATTTCCCAGAAATATCAGACAAGTTTCTGTTGGAAGTAAGACGAGAAAGAGGTATAGAACTCGTATACGAAGGCTTAAGATATGATGATTTATTACGTTGGAAAAAAGGGAAATTATTAGAAATGCAGTGGAGAGGCATTTATGTTCCAGCAAAAAACCTACCAATGGATTTAGACGGGAATGGAACTCCTGATGTTGCCTTTGTTGATGAAGTCCCTGAAGAAAAAGTTCCAGGAGTTATTTATTATGTGATTGACGGCAGTGCCTCTCGGTTGACTGAAGGTAATAAAGGTTTTGTAACTTGGCGTGATGATGAAGTACGTACGTTTGAAGACAAAAAGTATTATCACCCTATTGCAAATACTGACATCGTACTAAATCCTCAATTAGAGCAGAATAAAGGTTGGGAATAACTTTCGTATAACAATTAAACAATATACACAATGAAAAAAAGTCTTATTATTGGAATATCGGTTGTTTCTTTATTGAGCGGCATACAATCCGGGAAAGGGCAAGAAATCTCTGCAAGAAAATTCAATCCACAGACCGTAGTTGCTTATCCGAAACAATCAGGTAATATTTTAACGGAAAGTCGTGAACCTCTTCGTTTGCCAGAAGTCGAAGGATATCAGGTATTAAAATGTGATCTCCACATGCATACAGTTTTTTCTGACGGATCAGTCTGGCCCACGACCCGCGTAGAAGAAGCTTTTCGTGAAGGACTTGATGCAATTGCCATCACTGAACATTTGGAATTTCATCATCTGCATGCCCCAGATGTAAATGCAGAAGAAAATCTTAACCGGGAATATGAAATTGCTAAAACAACAGCCCAGCATTTAGGCCTTCTGTTAATTCCAGGAGCTGAAGTGACACGAGAAGTTCCTGCCGGACACTTCAATGTGATTTTCATGAAAGATGCAAATCTACTTAAGAAGTTCATTAACGAATCTAACCGCCGTGATACAACGACTTTAATGGAAACATTACAGGCCGCTAAAGATCAGGGCTGTTTCATCTTTTGGAATCATCCTTCTTACCAACATCCAAAAGGAATCGCCGAATGGTTTGATATCCATGAACGTTTGTACCAAAAAGGATTGATTATGGGAATCGAAGTCGCCAATTCAAATATGTATATACCTCTAGTCCAAAAATGGGCCGAAGACAAAAAACTGACAATGCTCTCAAATAGCGATTATCATAACTCTGTTTGCATGCAACAAGGTTGTTATCGTCCAATGACCTTAGTATTTGCCAAAGAACGTTCATTAAATGGAATTCGGGAAGCTTTGGAAAAACAACGGACTGTTGCTTTTGCCCAAAATTATTTGTACGGAGAAGAGTCTTTACTCAATAGTTTATTTAAGAATTCCCTAAAGATTCGTTGCCTTAGTTCAAACGAGAAACAATCTATCATACAAATAGAGAATCTTTCTGGATTAAATTTTGATTTGGAAGTATCAGCGAATGATTCTTACCGCCCAAGAACTCCAGATTGCCTATTGATGGGAGGAAAAACTATCACTATTGTATTAAACCATGTTCAAAAAAGAGTAACTCCAAATGGTACTTTCAAAGTAAAAGTAAAAAATCTAGTTCCACATGCAGGTTCTACTTTAGATACTGAAGTTTCGTTCTAAATAAAATTAGAGAGGAAACGAATTCACGCCATATTCCACTTTTTAAATTGGTCTATAAATCAATTTAAAAGGTGGAATTTTCTGCAATCTGCTCATTTAAGGCGAAGAAACAATAAAAAGATTATTATTACTCAATAAAAAGGTACATTTGTTCGGATGCTTATCCTCCGCCGCCACATTTATCATTCTTTAGGGAAGAGGGGCGGGCAGAGTAGAGGAAATTCGGTATCTTTGAAACTTCAAAATCAAAAGAAGATCATGCAAAACAACCAAGAACATATCGTGCGGTTGGAACCGGCGGGTATCGAACGGAGAGTTCCACATGGAACATCATTGGGGCAGATTGTTGGCGAGCAAGGCGTGGACTTTGCCTGCGGTGGACGAGGTGTCTGCGGCAAGTGCCGGGTGGAACTGCAGAAAGGAGAAGTGGAACTGACCGAATGGCATCGCACACTGCTGGAACGACAAGGATTATCGCCCGCGTCTTGGCGGCTGGCGTGCCTAAGCCTGGTGACGGACGATCTGACCATCCGTATTCCGCAAGGCGAACAGCAAATCTTGACCGACGAGACGGAAATCCGGCTGGGAGAGGAGACAGGCTATGCCTTGGCTGTCGATCTGGGTTCGACCACAGTCGTGGTGCAGCTCGTTGACCTGAGTACAGGGAAAATCCTGGGTTCGTCGGCCGAACTGAATCGACAAAGCCGCCATGGAGCCGATATCATCTCGCGCATATCATATGCCATTCAGGGAGAAGCCGAACGGAAACAGCTCTCCGAATTGATCCGGGAGCAAATCGGGGAACAGATTGCCTCGCTGATGCAGCCGGAAATCCGGGCTGAAGTCCGACGCGTGGTCTTGGTGGGCAATAGCGTGATGCACCATCTGTTCTGCGATCTCGATGTCACGCCTTTATCCGCCTATCCCTTCCAGTCGCCGAACAATGCTGCCCGCCGTTTCTCGACCGACGAATTACATTGGGCGCTTCCAGCCTCGTGCGAAGTAGTCTTCCTGCCAAACATCAGTCATTTCGTAGGCAGCGATATCCTGGCAGGCATGGAAAGCATCCAGATCCACAAGCAGGAGAAATGGCAGGCGCTGATCGACCTCGGCACGAATGGCGAGATTGTCGTCGGACGAAGAGGAGAGATTCTGTGTACTTCCACGGCTGCCGGTCCGGCATTCGAGGGAATCAATATCACACAAGGAATGCGGGCTGTGACAGGAGCCATCTGCTCGGTGAATGAATCGGACGGTCACGTAGAAGTGATCGGCGGCGGAGAGGCTTCCGGTCTTTGCGGAAGCGGACTGATTGATGCCATTCATTATTTCTGCCAGCAGGAAGCTATTGATATGTCGGGCTCGATTGCCGACGAATCCCGCCACGGCGAACTGCCACTCACACCGAAAGTATCACTGTGGGAAAAAGATGTCCGGGAATTCCAGCTAGCGAAAGCAGCCATAGCGACGGGATTCCAACTGCTGCTGAAAGAGCTGGGCATCACGACCGACGATTTGGAACATATCTATGTGTCGGGCGGATTAGGAACGTATCTGGATGTAAAACACGCTTTGGCTGTCGGATTGCTGCAGGCCTCATCGCCCGAACAAATCCGGAAGGCTGGCAACAGTGCGCTGGCTGGTTGCAAACTCTTCCTTTATCGGGAAACCCGACCGGACATTGCCGATATTCTTTCCGTCACCCGGCATTTCGCCCTGGAAGCTTCGCCCGATTTCCAGGATTATTATTGCAACAACCTGTTCTTTATGCCGCCGATGCCGGAATAATTCCAGACTGAATCGACAGACAATAAAGGCGGGAAAAAACACGCCTGTTCTTTCCCGCCCATTCACTCCCCCGTATGAGGTTACTCATTCTTCTTCCCGTTTCAACTCGACGGGTTTAAAAGCAAACACAAATAATAACAGCAAGATCAAGGATCCACCCGATGAGATCAGGAACAGCACGGGCCAATCGCATTTGTCGCCATCCCGGAATAAATCAATCAGCCATCCGTTCCATAACGTGCCAATCAGGAATCCGATTCCCCATACCAGGAAGAATAAAAGTCCTTGCGCACGGGCTTTCATCTCTTTCGGCGCTACTTGGTCAGTGTACACTTGTCCGCCCACATAGAACAAGCCGAAGATCAGCCCATGTACGATAATTCCGATGTAATAAAACCACTGCGCATCGGTCTCGGCTCCCAGGAAGAAGGCGAAATAGCGCACAAATAGGGCCACCAGACCATATATCAGTGTCTTCTTGATACCCGACTTCACCAGAATAGAAGTAGTAATGACCAGGAAGAACATCTCCGCCAGCTGACCCAGATTCAGGGTGACGGTGATATGTTGCACATGCTCATCGGCCAGGATCATCGAGCCATACACGTGATACAGCGTGAACGGGATGATCGACAGGAAAGTCAGTATCATGAAGATCCGGTAGTTCTTGTCTTTCATCAGCGAGAAAGCGCTGAAGCCTGTTATGTCCATCCAGGAAAGAGAAGTCGCCTTCGAAGTAGCCGGAGGCGTATGTGGCAGACGCAGATTCATCAAAGCAGCTACAAAGCAGACTGCCGCTCCGCAATACATCGGGAGATTGGTATCATCGAAAGCCGGCAGATGCAGGCAATGCAGGGCGACGATACTGAAGATGCCCGATGCGACCCAGCCCACCGAACCAAACATCCGGATACGCGGGAACTGCTCGGCAGGCGCATGCTGCATGGCAATCGTACTCGTGAGGCTCTGTGTGGGCATGTGGCAAAGCATAGCCAGCACCACACTCACCATCAGTCCCGGAAAGGCGTCTTGCCGGGCAGCGATCAGCAGGAAGATGCCTGTCAGCACATTCAGGACTGCCAGGATTTTCTCGGCGGCGAAATAGCGGTCGGCTATCGCTCCGATAAAAGATGAGGCCATGGCGCCAATGGCCATCGAACTTAGTACCAGAGAAATCTGGTAAACTTCGAGTTTCAGGGTATGCGACAGATAGGCTGCTAAGGGAACCCACCATACGGCGCTCAGCATGTACTGAAGAAACATCATGACGCAAAGCTGAATCTTCGTGCCCATACTCGTCGCGTTGTTGCTTGTGTTAATCATAATACTTATAAAAATTAGTGCTTAATATCTCGCGGTTTTGTATCACAAATGTAGTCCGGAGGCGCTTGGATGCCGGCCTGAAATCATGCCTTTCTTTTTCATATTTGTCTCATTTACGGCATGGAAGCTCACGGCTGATACAATATTGCATACTTTTGATACAATATCTAAAACCCGGCATGCCTTCTTTTCCCCTGGCGGACCGCTTGGATTGGAATATTTTTATGTATCTTTCGGCTGTCAATCTTTGAATCAATCGTATGAGGAACACTTGGTGGATCGTCTGCTTATCTTGTCTTCTTCCGCTGTTTGCATGGGCGGCCCAAGAGACGAATTATATCTTCCGTCATTATCAGGTGGAACATGGCCTGAGCGATAATATGGTTACTGCCTGCATCCAGGACGACGACGGATTTCTCTGGATCGGCACACGCGACGGCCTGAACCGCTTCGACGGCTATTCCTTCAAGGTGTTCCGCCACGATCCGGAAGTCAGTTCCACCCTGGGCAGCAACTGGATTACTTCGTTGAACTGTGACCAGACCGGGAATCTGTGGGTCGGAACGCTGGCCGGACTTTTCCGGTACGACAAGGAGCGCGAATCGTTCCACCATTTATCCCTGACAGCCAACAAGCGTATCTCTTTGTTCCAGTTCGATCAGCAAAACCGGTTGTGGCTGCTGATGGGCGGAAACCTGATCCGCTACGACCAGACCGACACGACCTGCCGTATCTTTGCCCATCCGGAGCATTTGTCTTACACCTCATTCTGCATCACATCCAACCAGGGAATCTGGGTGAGCGACAGCAACGGTTCTCTTTCGCGTATCGTGGAGGCAGAAGACCGGATCGAGACGTTCCCGCTCTTTCCCAATGAGCCGGCCCGCAAGATACTGATGCTTTATCCGTCACCTTTCGCCCATCGGATTTATGTGGCTTATGAGCACGATGATGTCAAGATATTCGATACGGATTCGCATCTGTTCCAGGACCTGCATATCCAGGAAGCCAATCGGCTTACTTTCCTGATCAATGCCCTGATGGAGAAAGAAGAGAATGAGCTTTGGATCGGAACGGATTCAGGCCTCATCATCTATCAGGTCAATACCGGAGAATGTCATCGGGTACAACAGGACCCACGCGATCCGTATGCCTTGTCGAGCCAGTATATCTCGGCCTTTTACCGGGATCGTGAACAGGGCATCTGGATCGGTTTCCACCAGAACGGAATCAATTACTGCTCGCCGTTCCAGCCTTTCCGTATCTATTATCCCGACGACGGCCCCAACTCCATGAAAGGGGAAGTGATCCGCGATATTTGTACAGACAAGCTGGGAAATATCTGGGTCGGCACCGAAGATGCCGGCATCAACTGCCTGGACAAGAAGACTTCGCTCTTCAAGAACTATCAGCCACGACCGGACAATTCGGGGATTGCCCATACCAATATCCGCAGTCTGGCGGCTTCCGACGATTATCTGTGGATCGGACATGTCATCCATGGGATCGACAAGATGGATATCCAGAGCCGGAAAGTGGTCAAGCGATACAGCCTGCTCAAAGATTCCACCAGCACGAAGAACAGCTCGGTGCGTTGTATCAAGGTCTTGCGCGAAGGGCAGATTTATGTGGGCACCGACGATGGCGTGTTCAAATACGATTATCTGAACGACTGTTTCCGCTATGCGCCCCAGTTTCCGGCTTATTCGGTCCGCTGTATCTACGAAGACCGCCTGGGCCGCATCTGGACGGGCATGTTCAACCGCAGTTTCTATTACAACCCGATCAGCAACACCGGGATGTATCTTCCGTACGACAAGCTGAATACCCAGCGGCATAACTTCGTCAACGATATTTGTGAGGATCCGGACGGGAACATGTGGTTTGCCACGCTCGAAGGTGTCATCAAATACGACTTCCAGACCGGTGAGTCCGTCCATTACATGGTGAAGAACGGAATGCCCAGCAACGTGGTGTTCAAGATTTTGCCCGACCAGGAAGGCAGCCTATGGATCAGCTCGGCAAACGGACTGGTGCGGCTCGAGACGAAAAGCGGGCTGATCACGACCTATACCGAAAGCCACGGACTGATTTCCCGTCAGTTCAACGAGAATTCAGCTTTTACGGATACCGAAGGGAATTTCTACTTCGGTTCGATCAAAGGGTTCATCCATTTCCGGCCGGACGCAGTAGGAGAGGACAATGCGCCGTCGCGGGTCTATCTGCATACGCTGGAGCTGGGCAACCGCGAACAGGTTCTGAACATATCGCCGGATTCTCCGCTCCGGAAGATCCGGCTGAACGATGATGAATCGACTTTCAGCCTGAGTTTCTCGACCCTCAGCTTCATGGCGCCGGCGTCTGTCCAATATGCGTACCGTCTGGAAGGAAGTGATCCCAAGTGGATCGACATCGACGAGCGCAATGTGGTCTACTTCACCAACCTGCTGCCGGGGAATTATCTGTTCGAGGTGAAAGCCACCAACCTGTCCAACCGCTGGAGTCCGCTGGTGACGCAGCTGGAGATCGAGGTATTGCCCGCCTGGTGGGCTTCGTTCCCGGCCAAGGTCGTGTATGCGCTGGTCGTCCTCGCCCTCGTCGGATCGGCTCTTTACTGGTGGCGCAACAAGACCCGGCAGGAAATGGCCTACAACATGCGCCTGTTTGAAGACCAGAAAGAGAAAGAGCTCTATCAGGCCAAGATCGAATTCTTCATCAACATCGCCCACGAGATCCGCACACCGCTCACGCTGATCAAGAATCCGCTGGAACGGGTGTTGCAGGATGGGCATTTGCCGGACAAAGTGGAAGAGTCGCTCCGCCTGATGGACAAGAATGTATCCCGGCTATTGTCGCTGGTGAATCAGCTGCTCGACTTCCGGCGGACCGAGATCGAAGGTTTCCGCCTGAATTTTGTCCGCACCAATCTGGTGGAACTGCTGCAAGAGACGACCGACCGCTTCCAGGAGTCTGCCACCTCGCAAGGGCTGCTGCTCAACTGGACGTCTTCCGCGGCAGAGCTTTATGCTTATGTGGACCGCGAAGCCGTGACGAAGATCTTCAGTAACCTGCTGGCCAATGCCATCAAATATGCCCGGAGCAGCATCCGGATTCATCTCCGCCTCAACGACCGGGAACAAATCGAGATGGACTTTATCAACGACGGAAAGCCCATACCGGATGAACTGCGAGAGAAGATCTTCGAGCCGTTTTACCGGATTCCGAACACGGAAGGAAAGACAGGCACCGGACTGGGATTGCCGCTGGCACGCTCGCTGGCGGAAATGCACCACGGGACGCTTGTGCTCGACAAACCGGGAACCGACGGGGCGCAGACTTGTTTCCGCCTGCTTCTGCCGCTGCAACAGCCGGAATCCATCCAGCCGCCACAAGAGGAAGTGCCCGAGACAAAGACCGAAGTGGTCCGCTTCTCCTTCTTGGAAGGACGCCCCACCATCCTCGTGGTGGAAGATCATCCGGAAATGCGGACTTTCATTGCGGAAGAACTGAATAAGGATTACAATGTATGTACCGCCGAGAATGGCGCCCAGGCCATCGAATGGATGCACCGGCAAAGCATCCAGCTGGTGGTCAGCGATGTGATGATGCCGGTCATGGACGGACTGGAGCTACTCAAGAAGATCAAGACGGACGTGGAGTTCAGCCATATTCCCGTCATCCTGCTGACGGCCAAGACCACCATCCAGTCGCATATGGAAGGACTGGAATCGGGTGCCGATGCCTATATCGACAAGCCGTTCTCGTCCAGCCTGCTCCTGGCACAGATCTCCAACCTGCTGACCAACCGCGAGCATATCCGCCAGTTCTACTTCAAATCGCCGGTGGCCAACATGAAGTCGATTGCCTATTCCAAGACGGACGAGCAGTTCCTTGAGAAGCTGAACCGCATCATCCTCGAGCATATCAGCGATCCGGATCTGGATGTCAACCAGATCGCCGAACACATGCACCTCAGCCGGCCTACCTTGTACCGCAAGATCCGGGAAATCTCCGCCATGACACCCAACGATCTCATCCGCATCACCCGCCTCAAACGGGCTGCCGAGCTCTTGTTGCAAAGCGACATGAAGATTTACGAGATCGCCGAGGCCGTCGGCTTCCGCTCACAATCTTATTTCAGCACGAATTTCATCAGCCAGTTCGGTGTCAGTCCTTCCAAATACGCAAAAGAGAACAAGTAAGCCGGCTGTCTGAAAAAACACATCCACGACAGGACGGTGTGACGCCTGCCGTGGATGCATATCAGATGCTTATATATTCGTTTCCTTACAGAATCCGCAGGGTGACTGTACCCGAGATCTGGTCTCCCCGTTTCAGCGGACGGAAATCCAGGCGGGAATGGGAAGTAAGGAAGGTGTCGTTTCCGGCATTGTTATAGTCGGCCACCAGGAAGCGGATCTCTTCGCCGGCTCTCCAGGCGCGGATATGCTGCGTGCCGTCGGAAAGGACTTTCACCCGGCTGGCAGCGGCACCCGACAAGGTTGCCTCGTAGATATTTTCCTTCGTGGCCCGGAAGAGATTGGAACCAGCCGCCGTCTGATCGAACGACCAGGCTTTCGCCGGCTGCTTGGATGGTCCTGCCAGACCCGAAACCGGCAGCGACGGATCATAAGCCACCGCTTCGCCGCTCAACGAACCCAGGTGATTCTCCGGATAAACGCTCCAATAGCCCCGGCGGCGCCACTGGATATGGTCGTATGTCTTCGGCAATGAAAAGACCAGTCCTACCTGGCGGGGCGAAACAGCTTCAAGCAGGGTGAAGTGATACGTCACCTCCACTTCGCCTGTGGCCCGGAAACGATATTCAAAATAGCCCTCGGCTTCGGCATACGTGCCTTCCACCCGGATGCACCAGTCGTCGTCCGCACCCGTCTTTCCGATCTTCCGGGCTACCCAGCGGCTGCACACCGGCGTATAAGGCTCAAACTTCTGGTCTTTCCCCACCATCTGGATGCCTTCGCCTTCGGCATTCAGCGGCAAGACCATCAGTTCAGGGGCTTTCAGCAAAATTGGCTGGTTGTTTTTCGACGAGGTCAGCAAGCCGTTGCGCTTGTCGATCCGGAAGTCACCGCTGATGGTCCGGATCACATACGCCTCATCCGTCTCTTCGGTCTGGATACGTCCGGCACCCAGCAGAGCCGGCTGTGTCAACGGTTCGGGCAAGGTCTGGAAATGATAGGCATCGATCTCAAAGCCCCGCACCCCGATCACCTTCCAGTCGATCGTTCCGGCCGAGCGGACCTCTTCGGGCAGCTGCACGGTAAACTCGCCCGTCTCACCCGGAGCGACATCCGGTGCCACCACGCCATGCTGATTTCCTACGGTCCATTCCAGGCGGGTCTCTTTCAGGTTCGAGAAGAGATGCCGGTTCTCCACCTCAAAGCAGAGCTTCCCGTCGGCATCCTGGTTTCCCTTCAAGCGGATCTTCACCGGACTGAAGGCCTTCTTCATGCCCCAATATTCGGGTTTCGGCCGGCGCCATCCGTCGATCGGTCCCCAGGTTCCATATCCCACGACCCGCTCGCCGGGCAAGAAGAAGGTATCGTCAATGCCGGCCCAGATGGCACCACCCAGCACGCCCTGGCTGTGATACATCGCGTTCCACATCCGGTCCAGCAAGACGCCCCACATATTGCGCAAGCCGGGATCGGCAGCCAGCTCCAGGCGGTTATAGGCATTCAGATGACAGAACTCGTCGAAGACCACCGGCCGGCTGTAGTTCCGGTATTTGTCCGGTCCTTCCGGTCCGGGATAATGGTGGTTGGTCACTTCCAGCTCACCCTGGTCGGCATCCGGTCCCCACTGGCTGAAGATGCGGGGGCGCGTCGGGTCTATCTGTTTCACCAGCCCGGCCGCTTCCTTGAAATATTCGGCATACAGGTTCGACTCGTTGCCCATCGACCACATCAGGACCGACGGATGGCTGCGGTTCAGGTTCACCATCGCCAGATGCTGGTTCACCAGGATATCCTGCCGCAGCGCATCCGGCACCTTCGCCTCGTGTGCCCAGCAGAAAGGAGCTTCCACCTCGACAAACATACCCAGCTCGTCGCAGGCTTCCAGCAACGCCTCATCAGGCGGATAATGCGAGGTACGCAGATAATTGACGTTTCCTTCGCGGAAAAGCTCCACATCCCGGCGCCACATATCGTTATTCACCGAACGGCCGCGCAGGGGCATGACCTCATGGTGGCAGGCGCCCCGCAGCTTGATCGGGTGGTTATTCACAAACACCTGGTTTCCGCGTACTTCAATCTGCCGGAATCCCACCCGGCGCACGCTGGTCTGCATCACGCGGTTCCCATCCATCAGGCGGCAAGTCAGGCGATACAGATACGGATGCTCGGGGTCCCATTTCCGGGGAGCCGTTACCGGGAAGCGCACCGTCAGCTTTTCCGTCTCGCCGGCAGCCAGCTCGCGCAGCTTTAGCCGGTCGTCTTTCAGCCGTACCGGGCGGTCCTCCGCATCCTTCAGTTCAAACGCCAGCTGATACCTGCCCGAAGCCGTCTTTCCCTCATGGGTGATATCCACTTCGGCCACCAGCGTAGCATCCGTATAAGTCGAATCGAACGCCGTGCTCACATGAAACAGCGACAGGTTGGTTTCGGGCAAGGCAAACAAATACAGATCGCGCGAGATACCGCCCAGCGGATGAACGGCATACCGCGACGCGTTCGACGTCGAGTCGGCCACCGTCTCCGAAGTAACCGCCACCGCCATCCTGTTCTCGGCACCACAGCGCACCCAGTCCGTCACATCCAGTTCGAAAGCCGTAAAACCACCCAGATGCGAGCCCGCCTTCTGTCCGTTGATATAGACCCGGGCATCACTGTAAATGGCATTGCAGCGCAGCTTGATCCGTTTCCCTTGCCACGAGGCAGGAACCGTAAAGGTCCGGAAATATCCGGCAGCCTTTCCCTTTTCCACCTCAAATCCCTGCATCACCCATTCGCCCGGTACCTCTATCGGCTTCCAGTGCTTCACCGTTTCCTTTTCCCAGAACTCCGCTTCCGGAGCCGGGTTAAACCACCACTGCCCGGACAGCGGTACTCGTTCCTCCATCACCCGTTCCGGCAAAGGAGAGAGCCGGGGTACTTCCACTTCCCCGGCATACAGCACTCCTGCCAGCAGCAGGAGGAATAAACCCAAAATCTGTTTGCGCATCGTTTATCTGTTTTTTTAGAATTATCTACTTTCCCGATGGAGACGGGATCAGCCGTTTGCCGAATCCGTTTTCCCCATCTTCCCCCTCAAAAATAAACATTCTTCGTCCATCACCTGAAGGAAACTGCCAGAATCTATGAACAAAAAAGGACCTGCATACAAAAAAACTGAACGAAATAGGAACTGCAACCCTCAACCGGCTCTTGACAGCCGGCGTTTACTTACATCGCTCCCCACATTTTACCCATCATGTATACAACACCATCTTGCGGCATCGTCCTTGCCGATACGAAAGATGCAGAAAGCGTTTCCGCTTATAAACGTTTGTTATTCTCAAAGGTTCATAAATCTTGTTGAAGTGAAACAGGTATTGGTCTTTATTTTCAAATTATTATTTAATGGTAAACAGCAAGAGAACTTCTGCTCTTCTAACTAATATTTCTTATTTATATCTTATTTATTAATTGATTCACCTATGTGAATTAATTAATTCACATAGGTGATTTGATTAATTTACTAATATGAATTGATTGCATCACATTAGTGAATCAAATAATATATAACTGTTTTTTCAAAAGTTCTATACGAAACTCAAATTAATTTATATCTGTTTTTCAGCAGATTATAATAGTAATTATATACATACTAATTGGGCTGCATAATAGAAAAACTGACCAATCCTTTTATCGAATCTTTGCCAAAGAAGATGTCATCAACCGCTATTACCACAAACCCCTTCCCGGCGAATCCGTCAAGACGTATTCTGCAGCAGAAATCTACCGTCGACTGAAACAGAATAGTCCGGAGTCAATGCGTAACAAATCCGTCCAACGTCCGGCACAAACCTTATCGCCCATCGGTATAGAACATATTCATACTCGTTATGGCAATTTATATCGGGTGGTTTCACACCCTTCACAGTAATTCACTGAATACTATTTATATAGTGGGGTGTGTGAACCCCTGTTTGGAATTTGAGATATGGGGAAATGGGAGGTTTTAGGAAGTAATACATATTATCTTTGCCACATCAATAAGTTGTATTTACGTGTTCGCCCGCTTCACCGTCGATAAAGACGAGGGAGCAGATGCTGGCGGTGGCGTGTAAACGAAAGAACCTTCACCTCAAGAAGTAGTAGCTTCAAGGGGTGGAGGCTCTTTTGATTAGAATACAAACTCCATAAATCCTTGGCACGGAACAGCCTCTAAGGTCTTGCAATAATTACCCCAGGCTATTTCCGGATAGTCCCAACGATCGTCTACATAGAGTACCAGCTGGTTGTTGTCGCGCTTGTAAAGGCGGCACGACAAGGTGGCATCTGCCGAGCAGACCGACAGGCTGCCTGCCGGATTGTCTGGCCGGAGGGTATAGAAATAGATGTTCTCTTTCATCGCTTTTGCCCGGTTCGTCAGCGGCTGGTCTGCATTGGCTCCGGCGTCTGCCCAATAATAGTAGTTGTGGGTATCGTCAGCCCAAGGTTGTTTGGGCTCTTCGCCATACGCCACCCGGTTGGGATTGTAGAGAGAAGCCCTGCCGGCATTGCCCGAGAGGGCATCTTCCGGATAGCAGCTCCAGAGCCCTTTGCGCTGCCACTCCAACTGGCGGTAGCTGTCCGGCAGATGGAATGCCAGTCCCGTCTCGCGCAGATAGCCGTTCGGCTCGCCGCTGGTCTGATAGCGGACGTGCATCTTGCCGGTAGGAGCGATGGTAAAATAAATCGTTGTCTGCACGTCTTGATAGGTTCCGGTCAGCGTCACATCCACCATGCCGTTGCGCTGGGTATAAGTCAGGCTCTGTTTCTTCCAGTCGCGTTCGTCGGTCACAAAGCGGGTCGCCGTCTTGCGTACCTCGGCTCCCGACAGATGGTTCAGGTTGATAAAGAGATGCAAGAAAGGCCCTTTCTCGATCACCACCTGTCCGTCTGCCACCGCCTTTTCGATCAGTCCGCTCTGGCGGGAGAAAGGAATCTCAAAGCCCTGTCCCTTGACCCGGATAAAGCCGTCCGACTCTTCCACCGTCAAGGCACCCTTGCGGGAAGCCCGGGGCAACGTTACAACCGGTTTGCCCAGTGCGACCTGTTCCTTATCGATCAGTTCGCCCTGTGCGGTATAGAAAGCGATTTCCACCGCTGTTCCTTCTTTCCAGTCCTCGCCCGGCACGACCAGCACACCCTTCTGATGCGGAGCAACCGCCGGAGACAGGATGTTTCCTTCTTTCCCGGCATACGAATAAACCATCTTGATTTCCTGCAGGCTGGTGTGATCAAAGCGGTTATAGACCGGCAGGATGAGCCGTTCGCCCGGCAGGACAGAGGCGACCTCGCGCTCCAGCAGGCGCACCGGCGAATAAGCCTTCTTGGTGGACCAGAACTCCGGCTTTTCACGCCGCCATACATCCACGATGCCCCATTCGCCATAGCCCACGCAGTTGCCCCGGAATCCTTCGGGTTTCGCCGTATGGGCAAACTCTTTCCAGAAAGGCGTTCCCTTCTTCGGCTCGGGCAGCTGGAACGTCTCGTCGATATAGCCCCAGATAGCGCCGCCCAGTCCGCCACGGGCATCAAACAGGCCGCTCCACATCATCTCCAGCGACTGGCCCCAGAACTCGCGGATGTTCGGATCGGTCTGCAAGGTCTCATACGTATAACAAGCCGGATGCGCCCATTCGTCGAAGATCGCCGGAATGCCTTCGCCCTCGAAGCCCCGCGTCGAGCGGTTCCACTGGTTCAGGTTCCCGTGCACATCCTGATAATGCATACTCAGCAGGTCGTAGATCGGCTGGCGGTCGCCCAGCGAGCCCGGATAACTGAAGATCACGGGGCGCGTCGTATCGGTTGCCTTCACCCAGTCCCACGACTGCTGGAAATTCTTCCCATAAACACTCTCGTTGCCGATCGACCAGAATAGGATAGAGGCATGCGAACGGAACGACTTCACCATCTCGCGCAGCTGAGACAGATAGCGGTGCGTGAACGCCGTGCTGTCTTGTGTCTTGCCCGGCGCATAGTTCTTCTGCCGGTGCGTATCGACGAAACAAACCGCCGACTCACACTCCACATACACCCCGAAGCGGTCGCAATAATCCAGGAAATGCTCGGAAGGCGGATAATGCGAGGTACGGACAAAGTTCATGTTCGAACGCTTGAAGAGCAACACATCCAGGCTGTCCAATTCAGCCGTCGTGGTTCGTCCCAGCTTCGGGTGAATATCATGACGGCAGGCGCCGCGCAGCTTCACCGGCATACCGTTCACAAACATCTGGTCTTTGCGGATCTCCACCTCACGGAAACCCACCCGTTTGCTGAAACGGCAGACTTCCTGTCCGTCGCGCACGACCTGCACGTGCAAGGTATAAAGATTCGGATGCTCGGCATCCCACTTCAGCGGAGCCGTGACTTGCAGATCCTGGCTGTTCATACCCGGCTTCAGGGCAAAGCGCGCCTGTGGCAACTTCACCTCACGACCATCGGGAGCCAGCAAGGTATAAACAACCTCTTCGCCCGCCACCCGGTTCATCTGATAACGCACCCGCAACACGGCATCCTGATACTGCGCATCCAAATCCGTCTCGAGGTGGAAATCGGCCGGATGATTCTCCGGCAAGGCAAAGAGGGTGACATCCCGCAAGATGCCGCCGATGGGATGATGCGCATAGCCCGAAGCATACGAGATCTCATCGAGGCGATCGGTCACTTCCAGGCGGATCTCGTTCTTCCGGCCAGCCTTCACGAAGTCGGTCACATCGGTTTCCCACCGCGAAAAGCCGCCAAAGTGCTCGCGCACGAACTTCCCGTTGACAAACAGCCGGGCATGGCTATAGACACCGTCGAAGCGCAAGATGACCGTCTGTCCCTTGAAGTCGGCCGGCACGGTGAACGTCTTCCGGTAAAAGAAAGGCTGGTCGTGGCGGATGGCATAACCCTGCATCGCCGGTTCGCCAGGCACTAAGATCGGTTCCCAACGGTCTTTCTCGGTATATTTAAAGTCCCATGTGCCATTCAGCAGCAGGCAGGGACGTTGTATTCCGGACTGATATTCCGGAATCAGGTAAGTCGTTTCGGAGGTCTGCTCGGCAGCACGCGCCGATGCCGGTTGCCAGAAAAGAGGCAGACAGCAGGCACACAGACCCCATACAAATGTTCTACTGTTCATATTTATCCAGAATTAATAATTGATATTAGATCGTCAGATCATTCCCGGAAATCCCGCGGATTGATGCCGACCTGTTGTTTAAATACCCGGCAAAAGTGCTGGGAAGAATTGAAGCCACAGGCAAAACCGATCTCTTTCAGGCTCAATTCGGTGTTCTTCATCAGCTCGATCGCCTTATTCACCCGAAGCTGGTTCAGGTAATCCAGCGGAGAAAGCTGGAGCGTCTGCATGAAGAGCTTGCGCAGATAGCGTTCACTGATATCCAGCGACTGGGCCACCTCAGCCATCTTGATGTTTTCGCGATAATGTTTCCGCAGATAATCAATGGCGTATTTCAGATTCTCATTGGCGCCTATGGGTACAAACACTTCTTCGAGATAACGGTAAATCAGCATCAGCAGTTCGGCGTAATAGAGAATCACCAACGATTCATAATAGAGTTTTTGGGCATCCAGTTCGTTGATGATGCGCTGGATGACCCGCATGATCCGGACGTTATTACCGATCTTGATCAGGCGGTTCTGATGCGAAAAGACCGGGAAAGAAGCAGCCGTCTTCCCTTCGGCCTCTTCTTGCAGGAAAGCATAGAAAATCTCCGGAAGAAATTCCAGCTGGAGCAATGTCGTTCCCGCCTTGCCGGCTTCAAACAGATGCTCCACGTTCGAGTCGATGATCATAATCTCGCCTTCCTGAAAATAGAAGTACTCTTCCGGCAAACTCAAGATACAGGAGCCTTTCTTCACATAGTTGATTTCCAGTCGTAAATGCGTATGCGGACCATAGGCCTCGTTTGCCTGGAAAGAAATCACCCGAAATACTTCTGCCAGACGCTCGTGTTTCAAGTTGTTCCTCAAGTCTTCCAGCAAACAGAAAAATCGGGATGCTGAAATTTTATCCATAAGCCATACGTTTTGAAGCGGACAAGGAAACGGGTAGTCGCCTCATCTCCCTGTCCGCCGGTATCATTATTCCTGATTAAAAGCCTGTAATGCTTTGTAGAAAGCCCGGATATTGGCTTCCGGGATTCCGGGAGGCATGTCGCAGCCGGAAGAAAGCACATAATTCCGGTGAGAAGCCGTTTGCTGAAGCAATTCCAGTGTCTTTTCATAAACTACTTCGGGAGTAGCCTGTTTCAGTACGCCTACCGGATCCAGATTTCCCATCACCAGATGATCAGCCGGACAAACTTCCAGGACTGATTTCATATCGATCGCATTGCCGAAATGCAAGGCGGCGGCATCCGTCTGAATCATCGCCTGCGTGCATTGTCCGCTATTGCCACAGTTATGCAGAATGATCGTGAAGTCATCGTCTTGCAGCGCATCCACGATTTGCTTGACATACACCGACGAATAAGCCTGGCAATCTTCATCCGACAAAAGGCCGGCAGCCGGTTCGGCAATCATCACGCCTGTCACACCGATCCGTTTCAGTTCCCGGCAATACGCCAGGATAAAGGCGGTGCACTTTTCCAGCAACTGACGGATCGTGTCGGGCTCGATGTAGATCGCCATCATAATTTCCGACATATCGTATAAACGGCCTGCCAGTGAGTACGGACCGATACAGCCGGCGATGACCGGACGATCCTTAAAGTAAGCAACCGCCAGCTGATTGGCCTTCAGATATTCCGGTACACGTCCCTGTGTCAGATCCGGCACCTGCAAAGCCTGCACGGAAGCCTCATCGCAAACCAAGCGGTTCACGACATGCGGCATATCATCTTCGGGAAACTCGATCTGGCAACCGAAAGCTTCGGCCTCGACGGTCAGATCCATGATCACCGTACAAGCCGCCATATCGTATTTCTCCACCACAGCCTTAATTGCCTCGAAGTGGACTTCCCCATTCGTCACTGCATCGACCACATGCTTGCCGATGTATTCAATTCCCGGATGCGTCATGATTGGCATTGCCACCCGACGCGGATTCTTCATAATCTGATCTATCCAAGCTGCCATCATCTTCTCCCTTTATGCGCTAATCTTATTCAATATATCTACCAGTTCCTGCGGACCGTCGGTATAATAATCCACACCGATCCGTTTCGCGAAGTCGGCTGTCACCGGAGCACCACCCACAAATGTGATCACATTCGGGAACTCCTTCTTGATCGCTGCGTTGATCACTTCCATGTTCATCATCGTGGTGGTCAACAAAGTCGACATGCCTACATAAGCATTCGGATGCTGACGGATCGCTTCCAGATACTGATCCACCTTCACATCCACACCCAGGTCGATCACCTCGTATCCATTGCCTTCGATCATCATGGCCACCAGATTCTTTCCGATGTCATGCAAGTCGCCTTCGACCGTGCCGATGATAAACTGACCTTTCCGTTGTACGGTTCCGTCATTGAAGAAAGGCTTCAGGTGCTTCATGGCTGTTCCCATAGCCTTGGCACTCATCAGTACCTGAGGAACAAACACCTTGTTTTCCTTAAACTTGAGACCGATTCTTTCCATTCCCAGAATCAAGCCTTTCGTCAGGATATCCGAAGGGCTAACGTTTTCTTCCAAAGCCTGAACCGTGAGTTCTTCGGCTCCGGGTTGTCCTTTCATGGCAGGAGGATAAGGTGAAACCTGATTAATCTTCCCAAACTCCACACATGCTGCAATTCTTTCAAACAAATCTTCCATAATTACCAAAATATATAATAAATCGTGCTTAATATAACCATTATCAAAATACTGAGTCCTTTGAACAAACGGGTGGTACGAAACAAGGCCGGATCAATGATGATCGCTTTCGAGGCATCAGCCGGCTTCTTCAGCCAGCCCAGCAAGAACATGGTTGCCGCACACAACAGGAACACATATCCCATCCGGTCAATAAACGAGACTTCCGGCAGGAAGACACGCATCAGCAACGAGAAGACAAATGTGCCTATCGCCGCGGCAATGGCTCCTTCCGCATTCGACCGCTTCCAAAAGAAACCCATCAGAAAGATACAAAGAGCACCCGGACTGACAAAGCCTGTGAATTCCTGGATAAACTGGAATGCCTGATCCAAGTTTCCCAACATAGGAGCAATGACGACGGCAACCACCAGACTCAATACTCCGAACAGGCGTCCCACACGGACCAGCGTCTTCTCCGACGGTGCCTTGGCCAGATACTCTTTATAGATATCCATCGTAAATATCGTGGAAATACTGTTAATCATCGAAGCCAGCGAACTGACCACAGCCGCGACCAAAGCCGCAAAGGCAATGCCCTTGATGCCCGTCGGAATAAAGTTATGCATCAGCCAAGGATAAGCCTGGTCCGGTTTGTCGATCGGTGCATCCATGGCAAAAGCCACAATTCCCGGAATCACCACAATCAGCGGCAGGATAATCTTCAGCAAGCCGGCAAAAACCAGTCCCAGCTGTGCTTCCGGCAAGCTCTTCGCCGCCAAAGCCCGCTGGATGATGTATTGATTACAACCGAAGTAATAAAGCGAAGAGACCCATAATCCGCCCAGAATCACGCCCACACCCGGCAAATAGATATAATTCGGATCGTCTTTATCCAAGATCAGGTCGAACTTCTCCGGCACCTGTTGCAACAGTTGGCTGAATCCGGCCAAAGCACCTTCGCCACCGGAATAATAGTCGAGTGCCACATACGTCGTCAGCAGGCCACCACCAATCAGGAAGACCACCTGAATGAAATCAGTCAGTGCCACCGCTTTCAATCCGCCATAGATAGAATAGATACCGGCAAACAAAGCCAGTCCGACGATACTCCAGAACATATCTATTCCCATAATCTTGTTAATGGCCAGCGAGCCCAAGTATAGAATAGACGTGAGGTTCACGAAGATAAAGACCAACAGCCAGAAGAAAGCCATAATCGTTTTCACCCGCTTGTCATAACGCATCTCCAGAAACTGAGGCATCGTATAAATATTCGACCGCAGATAAATCGGCAGGAAGAAGACGGCGACAACAATCAGGGTTGCTGCTGCGATAAACTCATACGAGGCAATGCCCAGACCGATCGCAAAACCCGAACCAGACATGCCGATAAACTGCTCGGCCGAGATGTTGGACGCGATGATCGACGCACCAATCGCCCACCAGCTCAAAGACTTTCCCGCCAGGAAATAGTCCTGGGAATCTTTGTCTGCACCCCGGCGTGTCCGGCTCACAAACAAGCCTGTAAACAGGATCAGGCAAGCATAAGCGATGAAAATCACCAAATCGAGTGTTGAAAATGTTTGCATGGCGGTTAACTTATTCGTTTATTCTGTTTTCTTCCTTATTTCTTCCGCTTGTCTTCGATACCGATTGTTTCCAATAACGTAAAGAAGTTTTCCATCGGCGTATCCAGCTGGACATGATGTGTCGGCGCACAAATCCATCCGCCGTTCTTGCCGATCGAGTTCTTCAGCCACTGATATTCCCGACGAATCTCTTCTGCCGTTCCTTGAGGCAAAGTGGACTGCACTGCCACTCCGCCGAAGAAACAGAGCTGATCACCGTATTTCTCCTGCAAGATCTCCGGATCCATACATTCGGTCTGTATCGGATTCAACACATCCAGACCGATTTCGATCAGTTCCGGTATGATATCATAATTACAGCCATCGGTATGATAGGCAATCTTCACCTGCGGATTCATGGCCTTTGCCGTACGGATAATATCTGCCATCCGCGGCTTGAAGTATTCCCGCCATAAATCCGGGTCGATCAATAAAGAAGCCTGCGCACCCATATCATCACCCAACCAGATCATATCGACACCCCGACGTACCATCTGGCAAACCACTTCCTTATGATACAGATAAGTTTCATCCAGCAAGTGATTGGTCAGTTCCGGATTCAGATAAAAGTCGGTCATCAACGTATCCAAGCCACGCAAAGCCCAGGCTGTTTCGAAGATAGTGCCATGCACACGTCCGATGATATAATATTCCTGTCCATATTCTCGCACCAGACGCTCCAGATGCGCATACAATTCCGGACGAGTCGGATCGGGAGCCTTATAAGCCATCGCCGCCTCATCATGATCCCGCAAAGGATTATGGGCAATATTCGTATAATGCCCCACACCAAAAGGCGTTGTATAAGGATCAATCTTCCACTCAACGCCCCACTCATCGGTATAAGCTTCCGGCTTCAGGTAATAATTAGTTACCCAACCCGCGCCTGCCTGCAAAGCATCCTGACCGGTCAGTATTTCCAAATCATATCCATACCAGGTACGATGGTGCGGTTCCGTAAACATAGGCGGCAAATGAAATTCAGCACGAAGGCGATCTGCAAACTCCGGAGTAAATGTCGCCTGAAAAGGAGGGCGATCTGTCTCTTCGTGATTTAAGGCTCTAATAACCCGTTCTTTATGTGTCATGATAATTGATAGATTTATATTTATCCGTTTTTGCAAATGTAGGACTTGCAAATCCCATTCTTTTGAAATATATTTGCGTTGATTGATACTATTTTTGCAATCATCCTAAAATTCACCAATAATGGACCAGATATCCGTCGAGAAAGTCATTAAGCCTGTTCATTCTTCGTTTTCGGCAGTCTGCTATGAACATACTTATTTTGAGGCACCTTTGCATATTCATCCGGAATATGAACTGATCCTGATCGAACAAGGAGAAGGTTATACTTTCGTCGGTGATATGACCTATAAGCTGGCTGCCGGAGACTTTATGCTGATCGGACACGATCTGCCTCATCTCTGGCTTAGTTCACACGAATATTATATCAAAGGAACTTCATTGCGGTCGGCTTCGGTCTATTCTCAGTTCAAGACCGATATTTTCCCGGCTCAGGAATCTGCCGTCGAAGAGTTTTCATCGATCTATCGCCTGCTATCTGATTCCCAAAAAGGATTGCGCTTTTCGGGCGACGGACTCGAACGCATCAAACAACAGTTTCGGGAACTGCCCGCCTTGTCCGGCTTTTCCCGCCTGCTCTCACTTTATCAGATCCTGCAAGATCTGTCGGCCTGTCCTTATACGTTCCTGACCAGTGCCCATTATATCAATACATATGAACAAGGAAAAGAAGACCCGATCATCCAGCGTGCTCACCTGTTCATGAACCGGAACTATCAGGAAAATATCACCCTCGAACAAATCGCGGCTTATGCCGGCATGAATCCAAGTGCCTTGTGCCGATATTATAAGAAACACACCGGCGAGACGCTTTTCCAATATCTGGCAGAACTGCGTATCTCATACGCCACCAAACTACTCATGAACAAGAATATCTCCATCGGACAGATTGCCTATGACTGCGGTTATAACAACTTATCGCATTTTAACCGGCAATTCAAGGCCATCATGGGAAAAACACCCAGCGAATACTATCAGCAGCTGCAAAAACATCCGGGCGTACTCGGGACATAAGCCTTCGGGAAGAATATTTTACAACGATAATCTGCGAATATACAATCGATATCCGATCAGATCCGTTATTTTTGCTTCAGAAAGAAGCAGAGAAAAGCATTTCTGTATATTTGATTCATCAACTTAATCTTATATATAACATGATACACAAGAAACTTAGTACGTATGTCACTTTATTAGTATCTTTTCTGTTGCTCAGCGGATGCAGCAACAATCGTCCTGAAATCATCCAGGAAAAAATCCCCGATGAAATAAGAGCTCAGGAAATGAAAGACCTGCGGTTTGGTATGTTTATCTGCTGGTCGTTCAGTACTTTCTCCGGCACCGAATGGACCGGACAGGAACTTCCACCGGAATTCTTCCGGGCTACCGAATGTCATACCGACCAATGGGCCAAGACAGCCAAAGAAGCCGGTATGAAATATATCTATTTCCTGGCGAAACATCATGACGGCTTCTGCCTGTGGGATACGAAAACCACCGATCTGAAAGTCACCAATGCGCCGTTGGGCAAAGATGTGCTGGCCATGCTTCGTAAATCATGCGATAAATACGGTATCAAGTTAGGACTTTATTTCTCGGAAGGCGACTGGAACTGGCCGGGAGCGACACGAGGAAAAGGCGGCAACAGCCGCGATGCCGGCGGCAGTAATCCGGAAGTCAAGAAAGCCCAGCTAAAAGAACTCCTGACGCAATACGGGCCCATTGAATTAATCTGGTTTGATCATGCCGTAGGAGACGGCGGATTATCACACAAGGAAACCACAGATTGGGTACATCAGTTCCAACCCAATTGCTTCGTCGGCTATAACCACGGAGAACCTTCCGGACGTCTCTGCTTGCGGGAAATGGGAAAACCTGGTCAGCTGGGCGATGCCAATGCATCCCAATACAACAAGGAACAGGAGAGTAGCCATAAAGGATATCTGGTAGCCGAATTCACCTATCCGATTCTTCCTCCGCACGAAGGCGGCGCAATGTGGTTCTATTCCTTACCCAAACACGACCAACTCTGCTATCCGGCTTCGAAGATCTTCCACGATTATCAGGAAGCCGTGAAGTATGGCAATATCTTCTCGCTGAATGTCGGACCGGATTATCAAGGAAAAATCAGAGACATTGATGTCAAGACCTTGCAGGAAGTAGGGAAGATGATTCGCGAATCAGAACAATAAGCATGCTGAAGGTTGGTGCAATCAATTGGGAATAGAGAAGGGCCGATTCGTTTTGCCTAGGGTTTACCGGAAATTACTATCTTTGCCCGACGAAACTTGCTGCCCGATGCCGGGCAATCCGGTTTCACTCAATTCTCAATTTCGATTGTCACCAATTTATAACAACATGAAATACATTCTTAGTCTATTCAGTTCGTTTTTGCTTCTCGCTTGCGGAGGCAATGAATCATCAGCCAACCAGGGAGCAGCACCTTCCGACTCAACAACAACCGTTGCCGAATATCAGAATCCGGTGATCCGCATCTCGGCACCCGATCCGACAGCCATTCGGGTGAAAGACGGCACTTACTATCTCTATGCCACCGAAGATATCCATAATCTGCCTATCTTCAAATCCAAAGACCTGGTGCATTGGGAAGAAATAGGTACGGCTTTCACGGAAGAGACGCGTCCGAATTTCGTCGATAACAATCCCGAAGGAAAGAAAGCTGCTCTCTGGGCTCCTGAGATCCGGTATATCAAAGGGAAATATGTGCTGTTCTATTCGTTGGCCGAATGGGGCAATCATTGGATCAGTACCATCGGTTATGCCGTTTCCGATTCGCCCGAAGGTCCGTTTACACCGAAAGGGAAGGTATTCAACAGCCGCGATGAAGGTGTGTCAAAAAGCACACCTTCTTTTTTTTAGCACAAAGCCCCGACTTTCACAAGCTGGGGCTTTGTTATTACCTAAAGATTTTGTAT
>OGYZ01000170.1_pt1 | contig 57807 bp, 43 predicted proteins | sample 1576681 | NCBI WGS metagenome assembly OGYZ01 (sample SAMEA3541480, study PRJEB24748) | human gut metagenome | biome: human gut; feature: human-associated habitat; material: faeces | place: China | collected 2012 | reverse complement strand
TTTTCATATCCGGACGATATGAAATGGAATAAGAGACTATCTCCCCATTGAACATATCCAGTATGGGTGACAAGTATAGCTTCCGGCCTTTTATCTTGACTTCAGTCACGTCTGTCGCCCATTTCTGGTTGGGGCGGGTTGTTGAAAAGTCCCGGTTCAACACATTTGGAGCTATTTTACCTCTTTCCCCTTTGTAAGAACGATATTTCCGTTTCCGCTTATCTGCTTTCAACCCCATTTCTGACATTAATTTCAAGACTGTCTTGTGATTAACAACAATACCTTCATTCTTTAGTTGCATCGTTATGCGTCTGTAACCATACAGACTACGATGTTCTTTATATATTTCATCAATGCGATGCCGTAGTGAGGCATATTTGTCTACGATCTCCAGACGGGCCTCGTGATAATAATATGTAGAGCGAGCCATCCCCTTGATATCTAACATGGTACCAAGGTCATGCTTCTGCCTTAGTCCTTTGATGGCTTCCGCCCAATCCCTTTTAGTCGGGCTTCTCTTGCTTCGACTAAGGCTTTCACTTTTTTTAATAAGTCATTCTCCGCCCTGAGCCTAGCTACTTCAGCCTGGAGCTTTTCCAGTTCTGTCTCAGGCTCTTTCTTTTTCTTTCTTCCCATATCTTCTGGCAAAACTTTCCGTCGTTTATTTATATACAATGCCGCATAGCCTTCTTCTCTTACCTGGCAGGTCCAGACTTTCACTCGGCTTGGGGATACATTGTATTTCAATGAAACTTCCACCAAAGATAAGTGATTTTCCATATAGGCACGTACTATTTTCTCTTTCATGGACCCATCTGCCCGGATTTTAGGCCGTTTTTGCAATGCGCTAGGACCTTCTCGCTGGTAACGATACCATAATACATGCAGTTGCTGGTCATTGATTCCATACCTTCTACTAATAGAACGAACCGATTTCCCTGTTTCAAGTAATTGAATGTACTTTACTAGATCTTTAATACCATGTTTTTTGTACTTCATAATGTGCCCCCCTAATTTTTTGTCCAACTTTTGGGGTGCACTTCAAAGCTGGCGTATTTTGATCAAAAGCCGGCGTATTTCAAAGCAAAAGTAACGAGAAATAAATTCAATCCTCACGAGAATCATTTTCAACTCTCGTGAGTTTCATTTTTGGTAACCTTCTGCTATTGATCAAACAGACAGATGAAAAAATTGAATGGCTTGAATTTTTTATTATCAAAAGAAAAAGTATCTTTGTCTTAACTTGAAAAACGATTAGCGACCTACTATCTGATTCATTTGATAAACTGTATTTTACTAACATCATGAAAAATATATTCTGGCTTATATTGATATTAATACTCGTTTGTTGCTACATTGGCTTTATCTATCTTTCGATAAGAAATGCCTGGAAAGCCAAGCAAGAGAGTTATCGCTTCCTGCGGGAAGCATGGTTAAATCTGGTCAATCTGCTTCCATATTTGGAAGCAGCCATCATCCGATATGATTTATCCAAACAAATTTCATTTCCTAAAATCGAGCCATGTTTCCAAACTCCTATGGATGAAACCTTGATGGAACAAAAATTAACGAAGTATTTAACCCTACAAAAAACAGTTCAAAAACTACAACAAACCATCACCCAACATCCGGTTCTACAGCAAGTCCAGTCGCTTAAAGATCTGCAAGGCGATCTGGAAAAATCTTTCAATGAATTGGATAAAAACTGGTATATCTACCGATGTGCCGCAGATAGATACACACAAATAACGTCTTGCCGTTTGGGTAGAATCTTACAACAAATTGTGGAAAAACCGGAATAATTTATATAAATCTTTTGCATATATTCATAAAAAACTTATTTTTGTAAAGAATCTGTTAATTAAACAGGCATAGACCTGATAATAAAAAAAAGGAAAGGAGAATATATGGAAAACCGTTTTTTAGGATTGATCGAGAAAAGTGTTAAAGTCCATTGGGACCTGCCCGCCTTTACTGATATGGAAGGTTCAACTCTTTTATACAAAGATGTGGCCCGTCGCATGGAAGAACTTCATATATTATTCCGCTGTGCTGAAATACAACCGGGTGATAAAATAGCGATTTTAGGAAGAAACTCTTCCAATTGGGCCCTCAGTTTCTTTGGCACTCTTACCTACGGAGCCGTGGCTGTGCCCATTCTCCATGAATTCAAAGCAGACAATATTCATTTGATTCTAAATCATTCTGAATCCAAAGTTCTTTTTGTCTCTGCCTCAAACTGGGCCCAACTCGATGAGAAAGAGTTTCCTCAGATTCGTTTAATTATTCAATTAGATGACTTCAGTTTAATAAAATCGGATAAACCGGCAGTAAAAGAAGCAATCAACCAATTGCCGCAATTATTCGAACAGAAATATCCATCGTTTACTCCCGATTCGATTCATTATTATGAAGAGAATCCGGAAGATTTATGTTTACTGAATTATACTTCGGGTACAACCAGTTCTTCCAAAGGAGTCATGCTCCCCTATCGCAGCTTGTGGAGTAATACCCAGTTTGCTGCCGATAATCTTCCGTTTATCCATGCAGGAGATAATATCGTATGTATCCTTCCGATGGCACACATGTATGGGCTGGCCTTCGAAGTACTGAATTCCGTCAACAAAGGCTGCCACATCCATTTCATTACACGAATGCCCAGTCCGCAAGTCATAGGAAAAGCCTTTGCTTCCTGTCGCCCACGACTGATCCTGGCAGTACCGATCATCATCGAAAAGATTGTACGAACACGTATCTTCCCAATCATAGAGAAACCTATGATGAAAGTCTTGCTCAACCTACCGGTGATAAATACAATCATACGAAAGAAAATAGTCAATCAGCTGAACGAAGCATTCGGAGGTAACTTTGAAGAGATCGTGATAGGCGGTGCCCCGCTCAACAAAGAAGTAGAACAGTTTCTCCGTTCCATTCGTTTCCGTTACACCGTAGGATATGGCATGACTGAATGTGGACCACTTGTTGCGTACGCTCAATGGGATATATTCAAGCCAACCTCGGTAGGCAAGATTGTTGACCGTATGGAAGTACGTATCGACTCGCCCGATCCTCAACATAAAGTGGGCGAAATCCTCGTTCGAGGAACCAATAATATGTTAGGATACTATAAGAATCCCCAAATCACCGCAGCCGTGATGATGCCCGACGGCTGGATGAGAACAGGCGACTTGGGTACAATTGATGCGGATGGTTTTCTTTATATCCGCGGACGAAGCAAAACCATGTTGCTCGGTCCGAACGGACAAAACATTTATCCCGAAGAAATCGAGGCTAAACTCAACAACATGCCTCTCGTCGTAGAATCTCTGATTATTTCAGACAATAAAAAGCTGACGGCTTTGATTTATCCGGACTGGGACCAGATAAAGAAATCAGGTTTAACAACCAAAGCGCTGAACGAGCAAATGGCACAAAACCTGAAGCAATTGAACCGAAGCATCCCGGGTTATTGCAAAGTTGCACTTTACGAGCTGAGAGAACAGGAATTCGAGAAAACGCCCAAGAAAAGCATCAAGCGGTTCCTCTATCAGCCGGAACTATAAATCTTGTTCTCCTTCCAAAAAGAAATCGACAGACAAAAGAACAATCGCCCGACAAATACGTTACTTTTGCGGACAAAATCTGACGATTTTCTATGGAACAAGAAAAAAAATATACTTCATTTTTACACGATATCGCCCGATTCATCCCGGGCGATCGTATTTATACAGACGAATTACGCCGTCTGGCATGGGGAACGGATGCCGGTTTCTATCGGCTTATTCCACAAATTGTTATTCGCTCTAACTCTGAAGAAGAAGTCTCCATGCTGTTGAAAGCTGCAGACAAATATCAATTGCCTGTTACATTCCGGGCAGCCGGGACAAGCCTTTCCGGACAAGCAATCAGTGACTCTATCCTGATCGTTGCAGGAAAACATTGGGAACAATATGAAGTTTTAGAGGGAGGAAAGGCCATCCGTCTCCAGCCTGGAATCATCGGACAACGAGTCAATGAAATTCTAAAGCCTTACGGACAAAAATTTGCTCCTGATCCGGCTTCCGTAAAAAGTGCTATGGTTGGCGGTATTGTAATGAACAATGCTTCTGGAATGAATTGTGGAACTCATGCCAATAGTGACAAAGTCTTGCGTTCTGTCCGAATGGTTTTGGCAGATGGTACCCGTCTTGACACAGGAAATCCAGAAAGCCGTCGTGCCTTCCAGGAAAAAAGACCAGACTTTATCCGCCGAATAGAAGAACTTCGTGACCAAGTAAGAGCAAATAAGTCACTGGCAGAACGAATCCGTTATAAATATGCTATTAAGAATGTAACGGGATTAAACATTCTGCCATTTATCCGCTTTGATGATCCATTTGACATCATTGCTCATCTATTGGTAGGTTCAGAAGGAACACTTGCATTCCTTTCAGAAGTAACCATGACAACCGAATATGATTATCCTTGCAAAGCCAGTGCCATGCTTTATTTCAGTGATATCAAGGAAGCATGCCGAGCTGTCGTCGCCATGAAAAAGCTTACGAATGAACAAGGGAACTGGATTGTCAAAGGAGCAGAACTGCTCGACAAAAAATCACTTGCATCCGTTAATGATACAACGGGTGAAAACTTGACTGCAGTCCTCACCGAAACAAAGGCGCATACACCAGAAGAACTTCAACAATATATCCAGCAAATCGAAACTTGTCTCCAGGATTTTAATACATACACCCCCGTTCACTTTACAGATAAGCCCGAAGAATATTCTCGCTATTGGGCTATCCGTTCCGGCATTTTCCCGTCGGTTGGAGGAACACGTAAATTAGGAACAACCTGTCTGATCGAAGACATAGCCTTCCATATTGAAGACTTGCCTGAAGCAACTGCTGAACTTCAAGCCCTACTGGCGCGTCACGGATACGAAGATGCTTGTATCTATGGCCATGCACTTGAAGGGAACTATCATTTTATTCTGAACCAGTCTTTTCATACCGACGAAGAAGTAAAACGGTACGAAGACCTGATGAATGATGTCAAAACGCTGGTAGTAGATAAATATGACGGTTCGTTGAAAGCAGAACATGGAACAGGACGTAACATGGCACCTTTTGTCCGTTACGAATGGGGCGATGACGCTTTTGAATTGATGAAATCTGTCAAACAATTATTCGACCCCAAGAATCTGTTGAATCCGGGAGTAATCTTTAATGATGATCCCCAATGCCATATCAAGCATTTTAAACCTCTGCCATTGACAAATCCCAAAGTAGATCGTTGTATTGAATGCGGCTTCTGCGAAGTAAACTGTCTTACCTGCGGATTTGCCTTATCTAGTCGTCAGCGTATCGTCATTCAACGAGAAATATCTCGTTTGCGCCAAAGTGGAGATGACCCACAACGCCTTGCCACGCTGCTCAAAGAATATAAATATTGGGGAAATCAAACCTGTGCTGGAGACGGATTATGCTCGATGTCATGTCCGATGCATATCAATACCGGAGAGTTGACACACGATATCCGTCAGGCTGAATTACCTAAAGTAAGTACAGGTTATCAAATAGGTGATTTTGCTGCCCGCCACTTTGCAGGAATCAAGAATTCACTTCGGCCGGTACTGATTCTTGCCGATACGGCTCACGCGGTTATGGGAACAACGCTTATGACAAGCTTGACTCGTGGCATGCATCAGACATTAGGTATTCCTCTATGGACATCAGCCATGCCCAAAGCCTATCGCATTCGCAAGCAACTCCGAAGTCATATAACAGCCAAACCGGACAAAGTAGTTTACTTCCCCAGCTGTATTAACCAGACAATGGGATTAGCCCGTAAATCACCGGAAGAGATGGCGCTTGTCGACAAAATGGTTTCTCTTCTCCAAAAAGGTGGATTCGAAGTCATCTTCCCCGAGAATATGGATAAACTATGCTGCGGCACGATTTGGGAAAGTAAAGGAATGATGGATATAGCCGACCGTAAATCCAAAGAGTTGGAAGAGGCTCTTTGGAAAGCCAGTGAGGAAGGACGTTATCCTGTTCTCTGTGATCAAAGTCCATGCCTGCATCGTATGCGAGAAACCATCAAGAAGATGAAACTCTATGAACCGGCAGAATTCATTTATACCTTCTTGCGTGACCGGCTCGTATTTACACCAACGGATGAACCAGTCGCTATACACATTACCTGTTCCATGAGACGTATGGGATTAGCAGATACCATCATTAATCTGGCCAAATTATGTTCTAAACACGTATTCGTCCCCGAAGAAATAGGTTGCTGCGGTTTTGCCGGTGATCGTGGTTTCACACATCCCGAAGTCAATGCCTATGCTCTCCGCAAACTACGTCCTCAACTCGAAGAAAAAGGTATTCAACATGGGTATTCCAACAGTCGGACCTGCGAAATTGGACTGACTACCAACTCTGGTGTACCTTATGTTTCGATAGCTTATTTGGTGGATCGTTGTACACGTCCGAAATAATAAAATAAGTAAGACATCAAAAATAGAATTTTCCGAAAGACGTCTCTCTATTGGATCTTTTTTAGATGATAACAGAGACGTCTTTATTTTTACTTATCTCTTCCTCATTTTGTTGTAATTGACCACTAAATAATTTCTCCAATTTAATAAAATTTATTTTTGATTCTTGTTTTTATATGGATAAATTGAAAACATAAGGACAATAATCACTCGTTTTCAGTAAATCGAGTAAAACTACTAAAGACTTTCATTAAAAAAATGCATATCTTTGTATGTTAAATTCCGAATAGGCAGATGATTTAGGTTACACGATTTAAGATTTTAATATATGTCTGACAAAAATTCACCGTTGATATTAGGAACAGAGCCGATTGGCAAGTTATTGACCCAATATGCCATTCCGGCAATCATTGCCATGACGGCATCTTCATTGTATAACATGGCTGATAGTATTTTCATTGGCCACGGAGTAGGTGCGATGGGTATCGCCGGTCTTGCCTTAACTTTCCCATTAATGAATTTAGCTGCGGCTTTCGGTTCGTTGGTCGGTGTGGGAGCTTCCACGTTAGTATCTGTCAAACTGGGACAGAAAGACTACGAAGGTGCCAACAACGTGTTGGGAAATGTCTTTATGCTTAACCTGATTATGGGTGTGGCCTTCTCGGTAGTATTCCTGTTATTCCTCGATCCGGTTCTCTACTTCTTCGGGGCAAGCGAACAAACTATCTCTTATGCCCGTGACTATATGCGAATCATCTTATATGGTAACGTGATCACCCATATGTATTTGGGGTTAAACTCCGTTTTACGCTCGTCTGGTTATCCCAAGATGGCAATGTTTGCCACGTTACTATCGGTAGTAGTCAATTGCTTACTCAATCCGTTATTCATCTTTGTGCTCGACTGGGGTATCAAAGGGGCAGCATGGGCAACGGTTTTCTCGCAGTTGATTTCCTTGATCGGACAATTCATTCACTTCTCGCGCCCTACGCAACTCTTGCATTTCCACAAAGGAATTTATAAGCTACATAAAGAACTGGTAGATGCAATTATCTCCATTGGGATGTCGCCATTCCTGATGAACCTCTGTTCATGTCTCATCGTCCTATTAATTAACTGGGGACTGAAAGAACATGGAGGCGATATGGCGATCGGAGCCTATGGTATCGTGAATCGTATTGTCTTTCTCTTCGTCATGATTATTATGGGATTCAACCAGGGAATGCAGCCGATCGCAGGATATAACTTCGGTGCCCGACAATTCCACCGTGTAATCGACGTGACGAAGCTAACCACGAAATGGGGTATCGGTGTTGCGACCTTTGGCTTCCTGATCTGTCAGCTCTTCCCGGAATTCATCGTAGGCTTCTTTACGACCGATGATGAGTTGACCAGTGCTGCCGTCTATGGATTGCATATTGTTTTTGCCGTCTTCCCGATTGTAGGATTCCAAATGGTATCGACCAACTTCTTCCTGTCAGTTGGCTTATCTAAAATGGCCATTTTTCTTTCACTGACACGACAAATGTTATTTTTAGTGCCTTGTCTGATTGTTTTACCAAGAATTTGGGGTACATTTGGGGTGTGGGTAAGTATCCCTATCGCCGACCTGACGGCAACGATCGTAACAGCCATTGTCTTAATCCGTCAGTTCCGGAAATTCCGGCAACAACAAGCTGAGGCAATTAGATAGAGATGCTTTCTGATAGATATTCGTTTAATCATTTAATATTTCATGCTCATGCTAATACCAAAACGTGTGGGTAAAGTGCTTGGCGGGACATTGCTGGTTGGTTCCGTGCTCTTTACATCCTGTAATCAAACAGTCGAAACACAAATTCAATTGATACCAGAGCCGTTCGAAATGACACAGTCGGATGGTATGTTTAAAGTTAGTCAAGCTATGTTAGTTGGAGCCGGTTCGGCTTCCAATAAAGTAAACTTCCGTGTCGATCCGAATGCTACGGATATCCCGGACGAAGGATACCAATTGGAAATCGATGAAGCTGGTGTACGTCTGACAGCGAAAACAGAAACCGGTTTGTTTTACGGTAAACAAACGCTCTTGCAGCTGTTAACTCCCAACGGACTGCCGTATGTAAAGATCAACGACCATCCTCGTTTTCCCTATCGAGGCTTGCATCTCGACGTGTCCCGTCATTTCTTCGACAAAGAAGAAGTCAAGAAGCTAATGAATGTCATGTCGTATTACAAACTAAACACATTGCATCTTCATTTGACCGATGCCGGTGGCTGGCGTTTGCAAATCGACAAATATCCGAAACTGACACAAGAAGGCGCTTTCCGTACCCAATCCGACTGGCGTGAATGGTGGGATAACGGTAAAGACCGTCAGTACCTGAAAGAAGGAACGGAAGGAGCTTATGGCGGTTACTACACCAAAGACGATATACGTGACATGCTCGCATACGCAGCCGAGAAACATATCACCATCATTCCAGAAATTGAATTCCCGGCTCATTCGGATGAAGTCTTTGTGGCTTATCCTGAATTATGTTGTGCAGGAAAGTCTCATACCAGTGGAGATTTCTGTATCGGCAATCCGAAAACATTCGAGTTTATGGAAAATGTCCTGACAGAAGTAATCGAACTTTTCCCTTCCGAATATATTCACATCGGTGGTGATGAGGCAGGTAAAAACACATGGAAAACCTGTCCGAAATGCCAGGCGCTGATGAAGAAAGAAAAACTTGCCAATGTTGATGAGTTACAAAGCTACATGATCCGGAAAGCAGAAGAGTTCCTGAATTCCAAAGGTCGCCGCCTGATCGGTTGGGATGAAATTCTGGAAGGTGGATTAGCACCCGAAGCGACTGTCATGTCATGGCGTGGTGAAGCTGCCGGATTTAAATCAGCCCGCATGGGACATGATGTGATCATGACTCCGGGTAGCTACATGTATTTTGACTTCTATCAGGCTGATCCCCGGCATCAACCGGTAGCCATTGGCGGATATACACCGATCCGGAAAGTATATAGTTATAATCCGATCCCTCAGGATTCGTTGACAGCCGAAGAAGCCAAGCATTTCCTGGGTGTACAAGCTAATACGTGGACTGAATATATTCCTACTCCCGAGCATTTGGAATACATGATGTTCCCGCGTGCTCTTGCCGTAGCAGAAATCGGCTGGACGCCGCAAGAGAAACGGGATTGGCAAGACTTCAAGCCACGTGTCAACGCACACATCCCAGTCTTACAACGAATGGGATTGAATCCGTTCCCGCTTTCCAACGAACTGGAATTTGATATGGTAGTAGATACCATTCAAAAAGAAATCCGCGTAACCATGGATGCCGAGAAATATCCGGCAGAAATCCACTATACAACAGATGGATCTACTCCGACAGCGTCCTCTCCTATCTATCAGGAACCGATTGTTGTCAAAGATTCTGCCAAAATCGTGGCTGGTATCTTCGTGAACGGTCAGTTGCAGGATCGAGTTTCCGAACAATGCGTTGACTACCATAAAGGAATCGGAAAAAGTATCCGCTTCAACAGCCGTCTGTATCCGGGTTATATGGCCGGAGGCATGAATGCCATCATTAACGGATACCGAGGAGGATTAACGTATCTCGACCAACGTTGGCAAGGTTACACAGACAATCTGGATTGTGTCATCGACCTAGGAGAAGTTATGGACTTGCATCAAGTTTCTTCGAAATGGATGCAACTAACAGGCCCTGGAGTTTATCAACCGGAAAAAGTAGAAGTATTGACATCTGAAGATGGAAAGAATTTCACATCACAAGGTGTTATCCCGACTACGATTCCTCAGGATAAATCAGATCTCACATTTCAAGAATATACATTCCAGGGGAATTGGAAAGCCCGTTATGTACAACTCAAGGCTCAGAATCCTAAAGGATTCATTTTCGTAGATGAAATCGTCATCTGGTAATAAACAAGTATTTATTTTATCTAAACACAAATAAACAGACAAACATGAAAAAACAATTATTGACGCTCTTGTTGTGTGGCGGAAGTTTCGCCTTTGCACAGCAGCCTGTCGATTATGTCAATCCTTTTATCGGGACCAGCAATTTCGGAACAACTAATCCCGGAGCTGTCTGTCCCCAAGGAATGATGAGTGTGACACCTTTCAATGTCATGGGATCTGAAACCAACGAATTTGATAAAGACAGTCGGTGGTGGTCAACGCCCTATACATCCGACAATGACTTCTTCACCGGTTATGCCCATGTCAATCTGAGCGGTGTTGGTTGTCCTGAATTAGGAGGCTTATTGCTGATGCCGACTTCCGGAGATCTGAAAGTAGATTACCATGAATATGGAAGCCATTATGAAAAGGAAGTGGCTCATCCGGGATATTACAGTAATATGCTGACTAAATATAATATTAAGACGGAAGTCACGGCCACACCTCGTACCGGATTAAGCCGTTTCACCTTCCCGAAAGGACAAGGGAATATCCTGCTAAACTTAGGAGAAGGTCTGACAAACGAAACCGGTGCAACCGTCCGCTTTGTGAGCGATACAGAAATCGAAGGAAGCAAGCTGATGGGAACATTCTGTTATAATCCGCAAGCTGTCTTTCCGATTTATTTCGTGATGCAAGTAAACAAGGTTCCGAAGGAAAAAGGATACTGGAAAAAGCAACGCGAGATGAAAGGCGTAGAGGCTCAGTGGGACGCTGATGCAGGTAAATACAAACTATACACGAAATATACCCGCGAAATCAGTGGCGACGACGTAGGTGTCTGGTTTAAATACGATGTAGCCGAACAGGAACAGATCGAAGTAAAGATCGGTGTGTCATTCGTCAGTATCGAGAATGCCCGTGAGAATCTGAAAGCCGAACAACCCGGTTTTGAGTTCGATAAAATTGCTTCTGCTGCCCGCAACAAGTGGAATGATGATTTATCACGCATCACAGTTGAAGGCGGTACGAAGGATGAAAAGACAATCTTCTACACGGGCCTGTATCATTTGCTGATCCATCCGAATATTTTACAGGACGTCAACGGTGAATATCCAAAGATGGAGAGCCTGGAAGTGGGTAAGACAAGTGGTAACCGTTACACGGTATTCTCGTTGTGGGATACTTACCGCAATGTTAGTTCGTTGATGACGTTGCTTTACCCCGATCGCCAGTTGGATATTATCCAGACCATGATTGATATGTATAAGGAAAACGGATGGTTACCGAAATGGGAACTTTACGGCCGAGAGACATTCACCATGGAAGGTGACCCTTCTATCCCTTATATCGTAGATGCCTGGATGAAAGGCTTACGTGATTTCGACACCACAACAGCCTACGAGGCTATGCGTAAGGGAGCTACAACTCCAGGCGAATTTAATTTGCTTCGTCCGGATGCCAATGATTATTTCTCATTAGGTTATGTTCCTTTACGTGAACAATATGATAATTCCGTTTCCCACGCTTTGGAATATTATCTGGCCGACTGGAACCTCAGCCAGTTTGCAGAAGCTTTGGGAAAGAAAGAAGATGCGAAATTGTTCTATGATCGCTCAATGGGTTACAAACATTACTATTGCAAAGATTTCGGAACATTACGTCCGATTTTGCCGGATGGTAAATTCTATGAGCCCTTTGATCCGAAACAAGGTGAAAACTTTGAGCCAAGTCCGGGATTCCACGAAGGAAATGCTTGGAATTATACCTTCTATGTACCGCACGACATCAAAGGATTGGCCAAACTGATGGGTGGCAACAAGAAGTTTATCGATAAATTACAAGGCGTATTCGACGATGGTAATTATGATCCGGCCAACGAACCCGATATCGCTTATCCGTATTTGTTCAGTTATTTCAAAGGAGAAGAATGGCGTACCCAGAAAGAAGTACATAAGATCCTGAAGAGTGGCTATCACAATGCTCCGAACGGTGTTCCTGGAAACGAAGACGCCGGAACCATGTCTACATGGGCTATCTTCTCGATGATGGGATTTTATCCAGCCTGTCCGGGTGATGCTGATTATGTACTGACATCGCCGGTGTTTGATAAAATCACGATTCATCTCGACAAGAAATATTATCCGGCAGGAGATTTGGTAATCGAAGCTTCACACGCTACACCTGAATCCATCTACATCCAGTCAATTCAGGCAGGAGACAAGAAGTTAAAAGGTTATACCATCTCTCATCAAGATCTGGTAAAAGCCGGAACTCTGAAGTTCACATTAGGCGATCAACCTAAGAAATAAAAAAAGAATCATTTCCATTCATACTTGTTTTCTTGCATGAATACGAGCATGAGTGGAAATGATTCCCGTTTATTTTTATTTTGATTCCCGTTGGTTTCAAAGATGATTCTCGGGAGTTTTTATTGCTAAGTTTTAAACCTGTTTTTACTCTGCTACCTGAGAAAACTATTCATCATCCTTTTTTCCCATTTTGTTCTCGATAATAAATGCCAAGATCAATCCTAAACCACCGCACAACAAAACCGAAGCTCCATACGCCATAGAAATCATTTGCCAGTCGCCTTCGAAATTCACACGCACAAACGTATGGAAAATAAAGCCGATCAGCAATCCTAAGCCTAAGCCAGCCATCAGACATCCGATTTTCAAAGCGCTGAAGGATATCCGTTTTTGAGCAAAACTTGGTAACTGAAGTTTCCCGTCCAACACAGCCCAATCTACTTTCTCCGATAATTTCTCAATAATCATCAGACGTTCTTTCTTATGAACGAACAATTCAAACAAACTGTAAATTCCGTAACAAATAATTCCGACAACCAGCGGAATAGAAATAAAATCCATCATAATCGTTTCTGTTATTTTTATGTTATTAATACCTTTGTTTTCCGAAGCTTCTGTAATATGGACGCAAGAGAAACGGAATGGTTACAACTTTCAGGCGATTTTTTTTGGCAGCCGCCCTTTGCAAACTTGTTTTTGCCAGTCAGAAACTTTCCACCCTGCCGAGGGAAAACTTCTTTCCCTATTATATATTCTTTAGTTCACGACGTGGATTACTTAGTTCACGCCGTGGTCTAAGTAGTTCACGGCGTGGTTTACTTAGTTCACGTCGTGAACTAAAGAATTACATATAGGGTCAGGAAGTTTGAATCTAGGGTTACAGACTTTACCTACGGGGGAAAATGAGGTATCCCATTCAAATTATTTGATAAAGTCATGTAACCTTTCCGGCAAGCCTGCGTCAATCATTATAAAATGGAAGGATTATCGGATACATATTATATCAACCGGATTCTGGCAGGCGACACCAGTTGTTTCGCCTGTCTGTTGGATAAATACAGCCAACCGTTGTTTGCTTTGATCTTTCGGATTGTACAAAACCGGGAAGATGCAGAGGAACTGACGGAAGATGTATTTATCAAGGCATTCCGTCAATTGGAATCTTTCCGCGGAGAAGGCAATTTTGCCAATTGGCTGTACCGGATTGCTTACAACATGGCCATATCGGCTGTCCGAAAAAAGAAGATGGAATATTTATCAATAGAAGATTCGCAGCTGACGAATGTATCCGAAGAGGAAGTGCAGGAAGCATTAGGTTCATACGGAACAGCCCAACAGCTGGAATGGCTGGACCGGGCTTTGGCCCAACTTCCCCCAGACGACCGGGCATTAATCCTCTTATTCTATATCGAAGAGAAAAGTCTGGATGACTTGACAGGTATTACAGGCTTGTCGTTGTCTAATCTGAAAGTGAAGTTACACCGCATACGGAAGAAACTGTATGTGCTGCTAACTGAAGAAGAAAAGAATCAGGATGTTGTTCACAAGATGTAAAGAATCATGGAAAAAGAAACAAATAGAGTACAAGAAGACCGTTTGAAATCATTGTTCAAACAAATGCCGGCAGTATCACTCTCGGAAGGATTCCGGTCGCAAATGATGCAACGTATCGAAAAAGAAGCGGTACGTAAGCGTAAGCGACAGGCTTGGCTGGAATGGAGTATGCTGATTCTTTCTTCGACAATCATGATTGTTGCAGCCGTTTTAGGGTTGAAAGAATTGGAAATACCCGTTATCCGATGGCCACAAATAGATACTTCTTTGCTCTTTATTTATACCTATATAGGAAGTATCGCTCTTTTCCTGTTGTGGCTCGACTATCGATTTAGACGCTGGTATGATAAAAAGCATGGGACGAAAGAGAAATAACCGGACAAAAATCCCTATTTTTGGACCATAAATCCCAATAAGCTTATGAACAAGAAACTGATAAAAAATGTCCGTATCATCAATGAAGGGCGGAGTTATCAAGGTGCAGTACTGATCAACGGCGAAATGATTGAAGCTGTGTACGAAGGAGAAGTTCCTTCTGAAATCATAGCTGAAGCCAAAGAGGTCGTGGATGGCCAGGGCAAATGGTTACTGCCAGGTTGTATCGATGATCAGGTTCATTTCCGTGAACCAGGACTAACGCACAAAGCTGATATTTATTCTGAAAGTCGGGCAGCCGTGGCAGGTGGTGTCACCTCGTTTATGGATATGCCAAACACCAAACCGCAGACAACAACACTCGAAAACCTGGAATGGAAGTTCAACCGGGCAGCCGAAACATCCGTAGCCAATTATTCTTTCTTCTTCGGAGGAACAAACGATAATATGGAAGATATTCGTCGTCTGGATCGTTCCCGTGTTCCGGGATTAAAGTTATTCTTAGGCTCATCGACAGGAAATATGTTGGTAGATAAGAAAGATGCGCTCGAAAGAATCTTTAGTGAAAGTGACCTGTTGATAGCGGTCCATGCCGAAAAAGAAGAAATAATCAAAAGGAACATCGCTTACTACACCCAACAGTATGGTGAAGATCTGGATATTTCCTTCCACAGTAAAATTCGTAGTGAAGAAGCTTGTTATGCCTCCTCTTCGGAAGCTGTCGAACTGGCTACCCGGTTAGGAACGCGTTTGCATATTCTTCATCTGTCAACAGCCAAGGAAACTACTCTACTGGATAATAAGCTTCCTTTGAAGGATAAGAAAATTACCGGAGAAGTTTGTGTACATCACCTGTGGTTTCATGACGGAGATTATGCTTTGTTCGGTAACCGGATCAAATGGAATCCTTCTATCAAAACGCTGGCCGATCGGACAGCCTTGCGTGAAGCCGTTAATAATGACAAAATAGATATCATTGCCACCGACCACGCTCCTCACCTGCTTTCCGAGAAAGAAGGCTCTTGTCTGAAAGCAGCCTCAGGTGGACCGTTAGTACAACATTCTTTAATCGTGATGCTGGAATTAGCCATGGAAGGCCGGTTCACATACGAAAAGGTCGTGGATAAAATGGCTCACAAGCCCGCCGAACTTTTCCACATTGACCGTAGAGGTTACATACGTCCGGGTTATTATGCAGACCTGGTCTTAATTGATCCGAACAAGACATGGACCGTAAGCAAAGAAAATATCCTGACCAAATGTGGTTGGTCTCCATTTGAAGGATATACCTTCCACCATGCCGTTGATACAACATGGGTAAACGGCGAAGTCGTTTGGAAAGACGGTCAGATACAGGATAATGTTCACGGAAAAGAATTGAAATATCTATAATCCCAATAAAACAGAGCTTCCGCACCACACGAAAGTTCTGTTTTATTTTTCATTCTTTCGTCCTTTGAAGATAAATAAGATATCTACTTCTCAAAACACGTTTCATCAAAAAAACACACCTGTTCCCCAAAAAGAGAACTCTTTTTTAGAGTTTCCTCTGGTAGAACAGGTGATCATCATTCTAAATTATATCAAAATGCGTAATAAAAGCCGATTGCTGTTTGCGTCAATAGCTTGATTGAGAAAGATTCGCTTGACGAATTATAACCAACTCCTGCTAATGTAGCAGTCAGATAAGTTTTATCCGAAAGCGCAATAGAAAGTTTAGGATAATAATTGAATCCAAAGAAGAAAGCCTTCTCCGCCACACCGAAGTCCATCTCTAGCGAGTTAAACAGTCCCAATGTCTTGTTGAATGATACATGGTAACCGCCTTCCGGACCAATCGAAAAGATCGTAGCAGTTCCTCCAACGGAAGGAGTCACACCCAAGTCCAAACCACCTCCAAAATACCAATTGTCTGTAATCATATACATAACTGAAGGAGAAAGAGCGAAAGTAACATCTACATCCGTACTAGAACCGCCCCAAATACCACCATCACCAGAATTACCAATGTCCAATACCAATCCGACACCACCTCCTACTAAGAAGTCGCCTTTGCTCAACTGGGCATTTACCGCCGTTGTCATTAAGAATAAGCTCAGTGCCATCAAAATAAATCGTTTCATAATCAAATACTATTATAGGTTAAACAATCAGTTTCCATATCCTCATTATCAACAATCTTACCTCAACAATTGCATTTCTTGGTATTCTATGGTCGAGCCAATATTGGGATTAAAAAAATAACTGTCCGACGAAAGAATCGTACCCGCATCCGACGTACTCCACACCTGTGTACCACTACCGATTGGAATATCCACCACAGTACCATCACTGCTTACATACGGATTTACCTCCCGAATTGCCTCACTTCGTAGAGCTGTTACCCGGTCTTGCATCGCACTAGTGCTTTCGTACATTGACATTTGAATGTCACTGATCTCGGCAGCATTCTCCTGTATCTGACGGGAGAGGGCTGCAGCTTGCCGCTGGTTACGGGCAATCCCGGCAAATATTTCCTGCTTCATCCGGTCATTACGCCCTTGCTGAATCGCTAAGATAGCAGCTTGATATTGCTGATTAAGTTTTACCGATGCGTTCATAGTATTCATTTCAGTCATGGCAACCTGCAAAGATTCTTCGTCAGGAGCCGTAGCTGTCTTCAAATCCACCACCGACCAATAACGTCGATCAACTGTGCTCATCATGCCCGAAGGCATACGCAAATCATAGATGAAGAACTTTGCAAATGCCGCATGATAAAGAAGTTTCCCGTTCTTCAATTTTATAATATATTCAGCAATGGCTACATCCGGGTAAGCATTCAGGATTTGAGAAAATCCGCTTCCCATAGCCGACCGTGATAAACCAACTTTGGTAGCTTCCAAGAGTACCTGTCCAAACTTCTGTATTTCTTTTTGTTGTTCGGACGGCAACTTGTCATACCCCACCACATCTTTTAATTCGACTGATTCAGCATCGGAAAATTGAGTTTGAACGACAAAACGAAGATAATCCTCGGCTGTCGTATAGGGACGTTTCAATTTCTGCAACAAAGGATGACGCTGACCAGTCGGTACTCCATCGGCCTCGTCATAATAAGAACGACTCTGTTCAAAATAAAAGCCAAGTTGACGTACGCCATCGCTTCCTTTAATTTGAATATTAGAACCATCGTTACATTTCTCTAATCCTTCCAGATCAACCCGTCCTATCACTTGCCAGCCCGGCAAACAATCCATAGTCATTACTTCGGCATTTTGCATATAGGGGTCATACAAAGTAACCCGACGAGTCTTGTCAAAGACCGTCGCAGTTGGCTTCCGTTCATTTGAATGAATATCCGCTACTTCTTCTTCTACAAAAATATCTTCCGTGTTTCTTCTAGCAGAATTATTTTCCCCACTGAAACCACACCCGGCCAACAACCAAGTCAGCCCTATGACTATATACTGCATATTCATTTCCCTAATATTTTAGATTCATAAAAGATTTTCTCAAATATAAAACAAGAGAAACTGATATACAATACTTTAAAATCCACTTTACACAGACCTAATCGGAGCATACACAAACCTGTCTTTTCCATACATGAGCTTAATTCTTTTTCGTTCGAAAGAAAAAATATAATGCGTCTTTGAAAGAAAAGAATACCTTTGTAAATAAAGATCTATTATCAGCTACGCAAGGAGTATGCAGGAACAAAGGCAATGTATTCTATCGTTTATTTTAACAAGCAGGAAAGAATCATACAATATTCTTTTCAGAATTTTCTTATTGTTCTTTTTTTCAGGCTTCTTCCCTGCAGATACGATAGGACAAACTCCTACATCTGTCATATCTGAATATGCTTACCGTCGATACACTACACTTGACGGTCTGCCTCAAATGTTGACGGAATGTATTTACCAAGACAGGAAAGGATATATCTGGATTGGTACACTTTCTGGATTTGTCCGTTACGATGGCTTCGAATTCAAACCCTTTTTGAAAGGGAAACAGGAAAACATCCTTTCGTTCTACGAAAGTCCAGAAGGTGAAATAACCGCCCTCGGATTTAGAAGGAAACATCTAGTAAATAAAGAAGACACATTATCTTCCGTTCCTTTCAAATACAAAGGACTTTTACTCAACAATTACAATTCATCCTCTCTTCCTACAGGATTTTTAATACTAGAAAATGAAGAAGAAACCGATCGTGAAATCTATTGCATAACAAACGATAGTATTCAGCCTTTACTCAAAAACTCTTTACTTGATCTCATGGATAATACCCGAAAAGTTTACCTGAGTCAAGACAAGAAGATATACTATATTCCCACCGAAGAACGAGTATATTGCTTAAAGGCCGATGGAACACCCTTACCTGAAATTAATCTGCCAGAAGTATATTCATTACTCGAATCAAATGGTCATCTATACCTGTTTGCTGCAGATGGTATATATGAATATGCAAATAATAAAATAAAAACAAAGCTAGCCTATCATTTCTTAGCCCCTGATTATGGCGTTTCTGCATGTGCTGATCCAAAAGGGAATATTTTTATTCATGATGCACACAATATTTATCGCCTATCGCAAAACGGAGAGATAGAACATTTGGTGGACGGTATCAACCTCATTAAACAAATGTATATTGACCGCGAAAGTAATTTATGGATTGCCACTTATCAAGGAGTGTACAATTTTTTCCAGATGAATTTCAAGAATCATATTCTGACAGACAAAAATGATATCCTACGTGCTATTGAAGAAGATGGACACGAAAATCTATTTGCTGGTACACTGAACGGACAGTTGCTCCAAGGCAAAAAGGGAGAAAATATGAACCCATTGCCGTATCCACGAAATAAAGACAATTACTTCCTGCCACGAGCTACCCGTATCGGAGACACAATATTCTTTTTAGGGAAAGGCGATGTATTAGCTTGTACTTCTCATACAAGACGCTGGCTAGGTTTACCTTTCCTCAACTATCAATATCTAAGTGCTTACAAAGATAATTTGCTGCTAGCTACCCGGCAAGAATTATTCATTACAGATGCAAAAGGACATATCCGTCAGAAATACGATGGATTAAAGGGGATCTTTTGTGTACAGTCTGACAATCAAGGGAATATTTATGTTGGTACAATCTACGGTTTGGTTTGTCTCCAAGGAAACTACCAGAAAGAAATTGTATTACCTGAAGAAAACCGAGTCTGTACATCCATAATTACAAAATCAGATGGAGATATTCTGTTTAGTGCAGGAGAGAACCTGTACACCTTGCGTAATGATTCGGCAATCTTACTACAAAAGTACGGTAGTTTAATACGTTCTATCCGACAAACACAAAACAATTATTTGGTTGTTGCTACTATCAATGGATTACACATTACAGATACTCATTCAATGCAAACGATGTTCTTCAACCAATATAACGGTTTTACCGGTATTGAGCCACTGGCCGCCCACATAGCAGAGACAGAAGACGGTACCATTTGGATTCCTTGTGTCAACCAAACGGTCTCTTTCAATCCACAAGAACTCATTTACCAATATAACATTCCTTCCCTAGAATTAATTTCTGCCAAGTCTTCTGCTGATAATGTCAACTGGAATGAAATTTACACTGATAACAATCAAAATATCGAATTAGATCATAGCCAACGGAATTTATACTTTTCATACATCGCTGTCTCTCATTCTGCCACCGGAAATATACGTTATTGCTATCGGCTAAAAGGTTTTCAAGAGAATTGGTCACAACCTCAGACAAGGCGTGAAGTGCAGTTTAACAATCTACCTTCCGGACACTACGAACTGGAAGTTATTGCTAAGATTGGAAATCTCTCTTCCCAACCTATCCATATAGCCATTCATTTAAAACCTGCTTTTTGGGAACACTGGTGGTTTTGGGTCACCACATTTTTAATATTGGCAGCTAGTATTTGGGGATTAGCATATAATTATTATAAACGTCGGAATCGAAAGAACATCGAAGAACTTAAACGTGAAATCAAACTGAATCACTTGCTGGTAAAATCCATCCGTTTGAAATCTATCCCACATTTCAATGCCAATGTACTGGCTGGAATTGAATATTTCATGATGAATAACGCAGTGGAAGAAGCCAACAAATACTTGGCACTTTATTCTCGTTTTACTAACGCAACGTTATTGGATGTAGATAAGCCTTCAAGATCACTTGAAGAAGAAATTCAATATGTACGACTTTACCTTTCTTTAGAAAAACTCCGATACGAAGAAAATTTATCTTACTCCATCCATATTGAAAAGGAGGTTGACACGCATATACAAGTACCCAATATGATCCTTCATACTTATTGCGAAAATGCTGTGAAACATGGATTACGCAATAAACCAGGCAAAGGCCATATTTACATTGAGATCACTCAGATAAAAAGAGGAATTAACCTAATCGTTACAGATGACGGTATAGGACGCCAAGCTGCATTAGCGTTTTCTTCTACATCTACCAAACAAGGATTAAGTATCATGGCACAACAAATAGAACTATACAATCAACGAAACGACGAGCATATCATACAAACAATCACCGATTTGGAAACATCCGACGGAAAACCATGTGGTACTCGATTTGAACTATATATTCCCTATCATTATAATTATTTTTAAATTGAAACTTATGAAAAACTATCGGACCATTATCGTTGAAGACGAACGATTACCTCGCTTGTCCTTAATAAAAAAGCTAGAAATGTATCATCCCGATATTGAGATTGTGGATTGTTATGACTCTTACGAAACAGCTTTATCTGGAATTTTACGGCATCGACCAGATATCATTTTCCTTGATATACAGTTGCAGGGACATACGTCTATGGATTTATTACGTGAACTGAAAGAATCTATTCTCCTACCTCATATCATTTTCACTACCGCATATAGTAATTCTGAATATCTCCTACAAGCAATCCGTTTTGCTGCTGCAGACTACTTGCTAAAGCCTATTGATGTCTCCGAATTGGCACAAGCTCTTCATCGGATTCAGCTTAAAGATTCGACAAATAAAAAGCCTGACTGTTTTCCTGAAAACGAGAAACAATCATTCCGTACGCTAAATGGTATCTTATATGCAGGTAAAGACGAAATCGCGTATGTAAAAGCTAACGGAAATTATTCACACATCCAGCTGATGGACGGAGAAGAAATTATTTTAGAACGTTTAGGCAACATCGAAACTAAATTAGGAGAAAAAAACTTCGTGCGAGCCGGAAGAAGTTTCCTTATCAATCGGAATTTAATCTATAAAATTGATCGCAAGCACAAAGTTTGTATCCTTCGGACACCTGCGGGAAGAGAAATACAAATAGATTTATCGGCTGGAGGAATAGATATTTTGGAGAAATCATTATAATCCGTTGAAGTCACTCCTTTTATTTTCCCGACAAGCCTGTCCTATTTAAACGCAAAGGGTTTCATTAATATTTTTTATACTGTTAAACTTTCATTCTCATACAAAATATTTATAAGAAGTAGTATCTTTACACTTTTGAAAAAAGAATATAAAAATATAACCGATTCTAATATTAAAGTCAATATGTCAACACAAAAAGTAGCACAACGCGCGCCTAAAAGCGCCTGCAACTTCGCTCCTTCCAATGAAGCGAATATGATGGGCATGAACGACCGAATCAAACGGTTACGTAAAGAATCGTTCGAAGCTCAACCTTCTTTGTCTATTGAAAGAGCTTTGATCGAAACGAAGTTCTATAAAGAAAACGAAGGAAAATATCCTATTCCTATCCTACGTGCTCTTAATTTCTATGAGATATGTAAACAGAAAACCATCTATATTGGTAAAGACGAGCTAATCGTTGGTGAACGTGGTCCACGCCCTAAGTCTGTTCCTACGTTTCCCGAATTGACTTGCCACAGTGTTGAAGATTTGCATATTCTGAACACACGCGAATTACAACGCTATACCATCAGCCAGGAAGACATTGACACTTACGAACGCGAAGTTATCCCTTACTGGAAAGGTCGTACACAACGCGAACGTATCTTCAATCATGTCCCGAAAGAATGGAAGGAAGCTTACGAAGTAGGTATGTTCACCGAGTTTATGGAACAAAGAGCTCCCGGCCATACGGCTCTCGACGGAAAAGTATATCGTTACGGATTATTAGACTTAAAAGACAGAATCCAAAAGCATATCGAATCACTCGACTTTATGAATGATCCGGAAGCTACCGATAAACAAGAAGAGTTGCAAGCAATGGCTATTTCGTGTGATGCGGCTATCTTGTTTGCCAACCGGCATGCAGACCTGGCAGATGAAATGAGTATGACGGAAAAAGATCCGAAACGTGCGGCAGAACTTCGTCGGATTGCGGAAGTATGCCGTTGGGTTCCGGCTCATGCGCCTCGTGATTTCTGGGAAGCTATCCAAATGTATTGGTTTGTTCACCTGGGAACCATCACAGAACTGAACGGTTGGGATGCCATGAATCCGGGACATTTCGATCAGCATCTGGCTCCTTTCTATGAGAAAGGTATTGCTGACGGTACATTGACCCGCGACCAAGCCAAAGAATTGATGTCTTGCTTCTTCATCAAAGTCAACAATCATACAGCTCCTCCTAAAGTAGGTATCACAGCCAAGGAAAGTGGAACCTACAACGATTTCACGAATCTGAATATCGGAGGTGTGAAATCAGACGGCAGCGATGGTGTCAGTGAAGTATCATACATCATGCTCGAAACTATCGAAGAGTTACATATCCTGCAACCCGGTAGTGCCATTCATATCAGTGCTTGTACACCCGAACGTTTCCTGCGTGCCGGTTGTAAAGTCATTCGTCAAGGACATGGTTATCCTTCCGTATTTAATCCGGATGTATATATTCAGGAATTGATGCGCCAAGGTAAGAGCCTGACTGATGCTCGTGAAGGCGGATGCAGTGGCTGTATCGAAGTTGGTGCCTTCGGAAAAGAAGCATACGTCCTGACAGGTTACCTGAATGTTCCGAAGATTCTGGAAGTAACACTGCACAACGGTATCGATCCGGTTTCCGGCAGAAAGGTCGGATTGGAAACGGGTGAAGCTGATTCATTCCAGACATTCGAAGACTTATATGCAGCTTTCCTGAAACAAATCCATTATTTCGTGGACATGAAAGTGCGTGTCAGCAATTATATCGACCGGATGTTTGCCAAATATGCTCCGGCAACATTCCTTTCTCTTTTCATCGACGACTGTATCGCAAAGGGAAAAGATTACTATAATTGCGGTCCACGGTATAATACTACTTATATCCAATGCACCGGATTAGGAACTATCACGGATAGTTTGTGTTCATTGCGGAAGCATGTTTTTGAAGACAAACGTTACACCATGAATGAAATGCTTCAGGCAATGAATGACAACTTCGTCGGTCATGAAGTGATGCGTCAGTATATCCTGAACCATACACCATTCTTCGGAAATGATGATGATAAAGCTGATTCCGTAGCTGTCCGGGTATTCAATGATCTGTATGATGCTATCGAAGGCAAACCGAATACGAAAGGTGAATGTTTCCATCTGAATATGCTTTCTACTACTTGCCATGTTTATTTCGGTAAAGTAATGGGAGCAACACCGAATGGCCGTCTGGCTGGCAGAGCTATCTCCGACGGTACTTCTCCTTCTCACGGAGCAGACACTCACGGGCCATCTGCCGTTATCAAGTCTTTAGGCAAATTGGATCAGGTAAAGAGTGGCGGTACTTTATTGAATCAACGTTTTATGCCAAGCTTGTTGAAGCGTGAAGAAGACGTTGCCAAACTGGCTTCTCTGATCCGTACTTACTTTGCTTTGGGCGGACACCATATCCAGTTCAACATCGTAGATACAGAAACCTTGTATGCTGCCCAGAAATGTCCGGAAGATTATAGGGATTTGCTGGTGCGCGTAGCCGGTTACAGCGATTATTTCAATGACATGAATGCCGACCTGCAGGCCGACGTGATTGCACGTACTGAACAGGAATCATTCTAACGTATGGGACTGCTGTTTGATATCAAACGATATGCGATTAATGATGGTCCGGGTATCCGGATCACCTTATTCTTGAAAGGTTGCCCGATGTCTTGTGTCTGGTGTCATAACCCGGAAGGCATCGGGAAGAAACCGGTCAAACTTTATACACGGAAGAAATGTATCGGCTGCCAGACATGCGTGCATGCGTGCCCTGAAGGAGCCTTGGAACTGACACGCTCTGGCATCGTCACGGATGAGACCAAATGCAAGATGTGCGGAACCTGTGTAGAAGTTTGTCCGGCTTGTGCCTTGGAGATTTCAGGACGGGAATGGACGGTAAACGAAGCCATGTGCGAGATTGAAAAGGAAACTGCCGTCATGGATCGTTCGGAAGGCGGAGTTACCTTCTGTGGTGGTGAACCGTTGATGCAACCCGACTTCTTACTGGAACTCTTAACCCGATGTGGACAGGAAGATATTCACCGGGCAGTCGATACCACATTGTATGCCTCAGAAGAAGTCGTTCGGCGAGTCATTCCGCTATGCGATTTATTCTTGGTTGATCTGAAGCTAATGGATTCAGAGAAACATCGGCATTACTGCGGTGTACCCAACGAACGAGTCTTGGAGAATCTCCGCCTGGTAGCCTCTTCGGATGTTCCTTATTGGATTCGTATTCCACTTATCGATGGAGTCAATGCTGATGAAGAAAATATTCGGAAATCGGCCGAATTTCTCGCTAGTTTGCCCAAACCGCCCGAGATGATCAACCTGCTGGTGTATCACGACATTGGGAAAAACAAGCATGATAAACTAGGAACGACTTACAATCCGCATCAATACGCAATGCGTGCTCCTGATGAAGCAACCCAACAACGGTGTTTAGACATCTTTGCCGAACATCAGTTAACGGCTAAAATCGGGGGATAAAAACAATCGGGCTTCCTGAAAGTCCTTCTTTTCTCAAGAAGAATGCTTTCCAGGAAGCCCAATTTATTTACTTTTATTCATAGAATAATATCCGAAATGCTCGACAAGGCTTCCGCTTCTCAGGAAGCTCCGTCAGAGCGTCGGACAGGGCTTCCGCTCCTCAGGAAGCTCCGTCAGAGCGTCGGACAGGGCTTCCGCTTCCCAGGAAGCTCCGTCAGAGCGTCGGACAAGGCTTCCGCTTCCCAGGAAGCTCCGTCAGAGCTTTATTTCTAATTGATCCATCATCACACCAGTCTTACGACGAGCTTCTTCCACATTCTCGGCACGGGCCAACAGCACTGCCATACGACGATGACCATTAACCGAAGGCTTACCAAACAAACGCAACTGCGTGTCGGGCTGTTCCAAGACATGCTCCAGATTACCAAAGCTCAACTGCGAACTTTCGCCCTCAACTACAACGGCACGCGAAGCTCCTGCTCCCAAGAAACGGATATTCGGTATCGGCAAACCCAATACGGCACGGGCATGAAGGGCGAACTGAGACAAATCCTGTGTAATCATCGTCACCATACCGGTATCATGCGGACGCGGAGAAACCTCACTAAAGATCACGTCATCACCCTTCACAAACAATTCAACACCAAAGATTCCCCGGCCACCTAAAGCATCTGTAATCTGCTTGGCTATCTGGCGTGCCTTTTCTTTTGCTACCGGGCTCATCACCTGAGGCTGCCAAGATTCGCGGTAATCACCGTCTTTCTGTACATGACCAACCGGTTCCAGGAAAGAAGTTCCGTTGATATGACGAACGGTCAACTGTGTGATTTCATAATCAAAATCCACAAATCCTTCAACAATCACCTTACCGGCACCGGCACGACCGCCTTCCTGCGCATAATGCCAAGCAGGATCAATATCTTCTTCCTTACGGACAACACTCTGGCCGTGTCCGCTTGAACTCATAATCGGTTTTACCACACATGGCATTCCAATCTCTTTTACGGCAGCCTTAAACTCTTCTTCAGTTGCTGCAAAACGATACGGAGAAGTAGGCAAGCCCAATTCTTCAGCAGCCAAACGACGGATACCTTCACGATTCATCGTCAACCAAGTAGCCTTAGCCGTAGGAATAACATGGAAACCTTCCTGTTCCAATTCCATCAACGTAGTTGTTGCGATGGCTTCTACTTCCGGCACAATATAATCCGGCTTTTCCTTTTCAATGATTTCACGCAGTGCTTTTCCATCCAACATTGAAACCACATACGAACGATCGGCCACTTGCATGGCAGGCGCATTCGCATATTTATCCAGCGCAATGACTTCTACTCCATAACGCTGTAACTCGATTACAAACTCTTTTCCTAATTCGCCACTACCGCAAAGAACTACTTTCGTAGCAGTAGGTGACATCGGTGTTCCTATTGTTGCCATAGTATATTATTTTAAGTGTATTGTCGAGGATATTTGAAGATAATTGCCAACAATGCGCCTACACCCAACAAATACGGATAATACAAATACTGCATGATCTCCAACGGAGAAACATTTCCTAAACCGGAAGCCATGAGCATTTGCGCACCATACGGGATAATACCTTGTACAAAGCAAGAAAATATATCCAATAAACTGGCACTTCGCCGCGGATCTATATGGAAACGTGTGGCAATATCTTTCGCTATCGGACCTGCCATAATCAGGGCAATTGTATTGTTGGCCGTACACAAATTGGCAAAACTGACTAGTCCGGCAATACTGGCTTCTGCTCCACGGGCCGAATCAATACGGGCCGTCAGCTTCTGGATGATCCATTCGATTCCACCATTATATCGGATCATTTCCAACATGCCACCAGCCAGAAGCGTCACGATAATCAATTCGCCCATCCCGGTAATACCATTTCCCATCGCAGCATTCCAAGCCCAGATATCAAATGCGCCCGTCAGCAAACCGGTGATACCCGACAAAAGAATGCCTAAGAACAAGACCAGCATCACATTCATACCGGCAATAGCAGCAACCAAAACAACCAGATAAGGCAAAACCTTCACCCATTCGATATGTTCCGGCTGATAACTCTCGTGAACTCCTAAACCCAACCATACATATAAAACGGCTGTAAGTATAGCCACCGGCAATGCAATCCGGAAATTCACCTTAAACTTATCAGACATCTCACAACCTTGTGTCCGGGTAGCCACGATGGTTGTATCGGAAATAAAAGAAAGGTTATCACCAAACATGGCACCACTCACCACAACGCCTAGCATCAACGCATCCGGCATCCCGGCTTTTTCAGCAATTCCTACAGCCACCGGTGCCAAAGCGACAATGGTTCCAACGGAAGTACCCACCGAAATCGAGATAAAACAGGCGGCAATGAAAATACCGGCAGCCAGCAAATTGCCCGGAAGAAGTGACATCGTCAAGTTAACCGTGGCATCTACCGCTCCCATTTCCTTGGCTGTCTGGGCAAATGCTCCAGCCAAGATAAAAATAACTACCATCAACATAATGTTGCTGTTGGCAGCCCCTTTGCAGAACTGCTCGATCCGGCTATTCAGTTTTCCACCTTTTGAGATAGCAATTGCCACAACGGATGAAAGGACAAACGAGACCGTAATCGGCATCTTGTAGAAATCGCCGGCGATGCAAGAAACCGCCAGATAAGAAAGCAGAAATACTCCTAACGGGAGCAAAGCCCACACGTTAGGAGTATGTTGAAATGTTTTATTTGTATGCTGAGTGTTTTGTGTCATTCTTTGTCTGTTTTAGAACGAGAAGCGCAACGCTATACGAACGCCTCCTTTCTTGATTCCCGGATTATCCAAATACGTTAATCGGCGATAATAATCTATACGTAAAATCTTCAGGATATTTTCCAAACCGACACTGGCTTCCATATATGGCTGATTCCCCATTGGCATGGTTCCTTCCGGCAGCTGGAACAAACCTGGTGTCAGTGTCGGATTGTTCTTATCAGTTAAGTTTCCGTAAATACCACTGAAAGAAACAACTTCACGTAACTTCAACCATTTAATACCAGGAATACGGTTCAAAATCCAACCCTTCAAATAATAAGTCACATACCAGGAAACATACTGGTCGGTTACAAATTCCATGGCATTCATCATATTGAAGGCTTCCGGCTGAATTGTCAATGACTGGTTGGTATTCGGCAGAATCAACAAGGGGAAAGGAACTTTATCCCATACCTTACCGGCTTTTACCTTCGCATCAATATGACCGAACGAAGACAACCAAATACGCTTTTCTGCACTTACCTCTGTATGATTGTATTGGTAATCACCACCCAATCCCTTAAAGCCAAACTGATGAGAGACTTTGAATACCGGAGCATCTTTCGAAAGGTTGAAGACAGATTCCCGACCAGCACGTCCGTTATAAGCACGCTCGCCCGGAGCAAAACGGAGTTGTAAGCCCAATTCGGTCTTGTTGAAGTCTGAAATATGTGTCAACGAACCATCCGTATTCATCAAATCATAACTCAATGTTCCGGCAGCCTCGTTGTTCTCATGTCGAACCCAACCTAAAATACCCACGTTATTCAACCATTCTTTTTCGTACTGCAACATTGTCTTCCGGATATATTGCATGTGCGTTACCGGAGTTCCGACCTTAATAGCAACGAACATGTTATCCTTGCTCGTAAACAAGAAGTCCTGACCCGGCGTATAAACATCATATTCATGAATCAATGAAAGATTATTGCGCGGATATTCTCCCGGATGGTATTCTTTCTTAATGAAACTATGCGTTAAGGTCGCATTGTATTTCAATTTACGGTCGTCTACACCATAAGCCAGATAGCCATCGGCGAACCAACGATCGCTCAAATTAGCGGTTGTCATACCACCAACACGGAAACGAATACCTTCCAAGTTATTCGCACTGATCGTCGTATTCATCGGACCAAAGTCAAATTTACTGCTATTCCGGTCTTTTCCAGTCTGGATATATCCCGAGATCAGGATTTCGGCTGTCTTGATAATCACATTGAAAACAGGTACTTTTCGCATCTGTGCCAGCAATTCATCCAAGGCACTCTCCTTCTCTTTCAACGGTATATGACGATGATTTACCCAAAACGAATCCGGTTGCGTATTAGCCTGCGGGGCAAAATGATTCTCTCCCAACAGACCAAAGACAGAATCCCTATTGGCCACTTCAAACGAATACTTGTCATAACTCCTCAACTGATGGGCATAGAACTGTTGCGTTCCTTCCACGATATAGAAGTTAATAAAGGTATTCTCCGTATCCAATACCCATGTGCTGTCCGGCATCTGTTTAAACTCCTGGTCGATTCGAAGCCGGTCTACGAAGTTCAAATTGATATGCGAAGGGACGTTCAACGTGAATTTCTTTAACGCATAGTTGCCATCGAGGGTTACGTATAAACGGCCCGTAAATCCGTAGCTTTCACTATTAACAGGGACAAATGCCAAGTCCACACATTTCGTTCCGCTTACATCGAGCGTATCCATGATGTAATACTTATAATAAGAAACAGCCAAAGCGGATGACAACGGACTGACAAAGCGGTTCAACAGGATATTGATATTATTGTCGAAGATATTGATCCCCTGAAAGATTTCCTCCAAGTTTGCACTAATACCACCTTCGTCCAAAGTTTTATCCACACCCTGCATGTGCTTACCCTTGATAATAATCTTTTCTGCTTTAGGCTTCTTCCGGTAATAACGATCGGCCAAGGTTTCACGCACAGAAAGTGTCAGGATCGGTTTTCCGTTAAACTCCGATGTATCCAGATAATTCTTGATGAAGCTGAATTTCTTTCCCAGCTTACTGTCCAGATTCGGACTGAAATTATCCAAAGCCAGACTCAATTTCTCGTAACTCTCTACCTGATATTCATCCTTAGCTTCAATCCGGTTATCATCTTTGTGCTCGATCACCTTTTTGATCAACTCAACAGCCGGATTATTCTTTCGCGAATATTTCTCGCGCTTCGGTTTTACCACTACTTCCGTCAGCTCGTACGAAGTAGGACGCAACATAATAGCTAAAGCGGCATTGTTCTTACCGGCTTTCAGCTGAATTTCCTTTTCTGTATATCCCATGGATGAAACCACCAACGTTGTATAGCCTTTATCGTTCTGCAACGAAAAAGCACCGTTATCATCTGTCATGGCTCCTATCGTCGAATTCTTAAACAATACCGAGACATACGACAAAGGTTCTCCTGTAATCGAATCTTTCACAATACCCGACACCGAAGTTACCGTCTGACTTGATAACGTATTATACAAGCTGCCCATCATCCAGAAGAATAGCAGCAAGCTAGTCAATCGTACTATTTTAACCATCGTATTTATATTCCTACACGAATTAGAATTGTGCGCAAAAGTAGATCTTTTCACGTATAGAACAGGAACATCTCTTATTAATAAAATATAACCGCCCTACCCGAATCTGACTTTCGTACCATTAATTCTGTCTAATTGAACAAAAACGAAACCACTCTCTCCAAATATAGAACATCTGTCTTGTCAAAACTATCCAACTGATCACTATCAATGTCTAATACAGCCGTGATTTCCCCCGCTTGATTCCGGACAGGCACTACAATCTCCGAACGAGAAGCCGAATTACAGGCAATATGTCCCGGAAATTGATCGACATCCGGCACTACAAGCGTCTTGCCTTCTTTCCAGGCAGAACCACAAACACCCCGTCCACGCCGGATCCGCGTACAAGCAATCGGACCTTGGAAAGGTCCTAAAACCAACTCCTCATCCACTACACGATAAAAACCAACCCAAAAGAAATGAAAAGTCTGCCATAAAGCCGCCGAAATATTAGCCATATTGGCTATCACATCTTTTTCATTTTTTACAAGAGCTTCCAATTGAGGCATCAACTCTTGATATTTTTCAGCCTTCCCAGCTTCTTTATCTATAACAAGTTCTTCAGCCATAGTCGATCGATATAGATTGTAAGTCGCAAAGTTACAAAAATCCCCGGAATAATAAATGAGAAATAAAGACTCAAGGTAAAAAAACATACCGGTCCATACGAAGAAACGGATTATTTAATTGTCAACAAAAACAACTTTGATATTAACAAAAAGGAAGAATATAGCCTTTATTCGTAACACACACATTCTTTCTCCATGAAGTTTTTTCGGTTCTCAGCAGGGAATTTCCGCAAAAGACAAGGGTTTTGCGAACGATTTTCACGAGTTTTCGGAGTAAAAGTAGGCAGAAACGGATAAAAAGATAGGCATGAATGGATAAAAATACGTTGTAAAAATGAACATTCATAGGCAGGAAATGAAGAAAAACCAAGGTATTTTCCTCTTTTTGCCTCCTTTTCGGGTATCAGGAAGGAAAAAAACCGGACAAAAGAGCCTAAAACTGACAGCAAAAGCCTTCTATTTTCATTTGACATTCTGCCATAACAGATTGCCTTTCCCTTACAACCATCCCAATAAAAGCCTTCTTTTCAAAATAGCATCCGCAACAATTTACTCTAAAAGCCTATTTACTTACTTTTTATCAAACCTCAACTCGCTATATCTCGCATATTTGCAACCCAAGCTGCACCAGCTCCAAATAACGAAGTTTTGAAGGGGTTGATTTGACATTTTGACAAATTTATCTTTCGCCGAATACTTCCCGGAACAAAGCAACCAACTGGCGTTTGGCTTCCTCAAAATCCTGTTCTTTCCCCAATTCCTTTGCCAAGGATGTAACGCCTTTATCAGTAAAACCACAAGGATTAATCAATGAAAAGTAATTCAGATCGGTATTGATGTTCAGGGCAAAACCATGCATCGTAACAAAACGGCTACTCTTTACGCCGATAGCACAGATCTTACGCGCCTTTCCTGCCACAAAAGGATCCAGCCATACACCGGTTGCTCCTTCCAAACGCTCTCCTTTTAATCCATATAAAGCCAGAAAACGGATGATGGTTTCCTCCAATCGATAAATATATTGCTTCAATCCGATATGCCAAGTCTCCAAATCAAAAATCGGATATCCTGTAATTTGCCCCGGACCATGATAAGTAATGTCTCCGCCACGATTAATGTGATAGTAAGAAACACCCAGAGCCTGAAGTCGAGCTTCGGGTATCAGCAGATTGGAATCCTTCCCGCTTTTCCCAATGGTCAATACCGGATCATGCTCACAAAACAACAATTCATTCCGGCCTTTTTCCCCTTTCGCCTTGGCAGCTAGTAAAGCGTTAAACTTTTCGGTCTGAATATCCAGCGCCTTTGCGTACACTATTCTTCCGAGATCCTGATAACTGAAGCTCTCCATTTCTTTCTATTTTTAGTTTTACCTGTACTCTTCGACTTTTGTTGTGTTTTATATCCCATATCCACCGGCAGAATTTTATCCATCAACGACAGAATCTTGGCTTGTCGGCGACGCATATAAGGCGAAGGTTTCCCTGAATTAAAACGCCGCGGATTCGGCAATGAAGCGGCAATCAAAGCCGACTCGCCTTTGGTCAACTGATAGGCTTCTTTCTTGAAATGCGCCTTAGCCACAGCCTGTGCTCCATAAATACCATCGCCCATCTCGATCGAATTGAGATAAACTTCCATGATTCGTTCTTTGCCCCAAATCCATTCGATCAACAAGGTGAAATAGGCTTCCAATCCTTTCCGGAAATAGGTCTTTCCTTGCCATAGGAAAACATTCTTGGCCGTCTGCTGACTGATAGTACTGGCTCCGCGAACCCGTTTTCCCTGTCGTGCCTCTTCTCTTGCTTTCTGTATTTGCTTGAAATCAAATCCCGGATGCTCCATAAACAAATTATCCTCAGAAGCCACTACGGCCTGAGGCAAGGTCTGGGCAATCTTCTCGATCGGCACCCATTCATGTTCCAGCTTTAATGTTTTACCAGCCTTGGCTTGTTCGGCCAAACGAATCACCATCAACGGCGTCAGATACACCGGTACGAAACGATAAAGCACGACAGCCAGCAAAGAAGAGATAAAGAAGAAAAGTATCAGATTCCGCAAGAATATCAGCACACGTTTTACCATTCGTATTTTCTCTATTTGGTTTGTCTTGCAAACTTATGCAATTTTCCTGAAATAAGGAATCAGATTTCGGGCAAACTTATCTGGCGCAAGGCTTGCAATAACGACTCAATTGTTTCATAAGCCGACGGCTCCCCGGCACGAAGGATAAATGAATCAGGAGCCACTTCAATAAATGGCAAAGCTGCCGACGCCTGATCCGCTACCCGAATACCACAGCGTTGCAATGCCTTCTTCAGCATCGAGCAGCGAACACCTTCACCCCGGATTCCGATTTGATATTTATATTGCACCTGTATCCGGTAAAGACCACTGTCCTCGTCAAATACAACTCCTCTTCCGGAGAAGAATGATTTCAGTCGGCCCGATAAAGCCAGATCTTCAGGTGTACCGGTGATGATTCCCTGTTTCCGGTCCATCAGCCAGATCTTATCGGCAATTTCCAAAGCCAGATCCAAGTCGTGTGTAGAAAGAAAGATCGTCTTTTCGGTCGTTTGTATCAGGCGATACAACAGTTGCATGATTTCCACTTTACTGGGATAATCCAGAAAAGCTGTCGGTTCATCCAGGAAAATAATCGGAGTCTCCTGAGCAAGTGCCTTTGCAATCATCACCTTCTGCCGTTCTCCGTCCGACAACGTATGCACCATCCGCATAGCCAGCGCTTCGATTCCTACCAAACGAATAGACTGATCCACAATCTCCCAGTCATCTGCCGCCAGTCGTCCCCAAAAACCCGTATAAGGACTTCGGCCCATTCCAACTAAATCTCGAACCGTCATATTCCGGATCTCACACCGTTCGGTTAATACCACACTGATGATTCGGCTTAACTGGCGGTCGGTATAAGATTCCACTTCCCGTCCGAGCAGCCAGATATGTCCGCCCAGCTTCGGCTGAAAAGCAGAAAGCGTCCGAAGTAAGGTCGATTTTCCTACCCCATTTTCACCCAACAAGCAGGTCAGTTCGCCACTCCGGATAGTAGCCTGTATGTGCGAAGCCACTTCTTTGGCATGATGCTTCTTAAGAGAATAACCTATTGAGAGTTCCTCCAGTCGGATCGTTTCCTTATTCATTCCAATCATTTTTACGTTTGTTGAACAAAACAGAAGCGACTACCGGAGCACCCACCAGTGCCGTGACCGAATTAACCGGCAAAGCTCCTTCAAAACCTGGCATACGGGCCAGCAGATTACAGATTAATGCCAAGGCAGCACCTAATAATAAAGTAGCAGGCATCAAAGTCCGATGATCAGACGTCTGAAACATAGCTCTTGCCAAATGAGGAACTGCTAGTCCCAAGAAGATAATCGGACCACAATAGGCCGTAACAATAGCCGTCAATACGCCCGCCGATACAATCACCAGCAAACGGGCCCGTTTGATATTCAGTCCTAAGTTACGGGCATAACCATCACCCAGCAACATCAGGTTTAATGTCTTGATAAGCAAGAAAGACAAAGGAAGCAAAATGGCCATCAACGTCACAAACAGCATCATCTGATTACCGGATACGCGCGAGAAACTGCCTAATCCCCATATCACATACGCCCGGATATCTTCTTCTACACTGAAGAATTTCAAGACACCAATCACCGCATTCGATACGTAACCGATCATAACGCCGATAATCAGCAAGGTGACATTCCCTTTCACTTTCTGCGATACATAAACAATCAGAGCCATCACCGATAAAGAACCGATAATAGCGGCAACCGACAAAGCAATTTCTCCCATCACTCCCAGTCGGCTCAAGGCAACACCGCCCAAACTACCGCTCAACAGAATGACAAAAGCAACGCCCATGCTGGCTCCTGAACTGATTCCCAATACCGAAGGTCCTGCCAACGGATTACGAAATACCGTCTGCATTTGTAATCCACTTACCGCCAGACCAGCACCGGCAGCCAGTGCCGTCAAAGCCTGAGGCAAACGGGATTTCCAGACAATGTTCTGCCAAGATACAGGTTCGTTTCCAGCTCCCGTCAGAATATTCCAAATGGATTGTGCCGGAATGGAGACTGAACCCAGTAATAAATTCAGAAGCAACAGAACAACGATCAGCAACAGGATCAATAACATCCGGTAAGTATGAGTATAACGCATGATCTTATTCCTTTAGCAGTTTATAGAAAACAGGCTGATGATCCGGTAATAGTTCCGGATGAAAGATATGCAACAAGTCTGCCAGAATTACTTCCGGAGCAGTCGGCATTTCTTCATAGAACGGCGTCGTCTTCATGTTACAGTAAATAATCCCATGTTCACGGAAAGCCTTGAAGTCGGTATAACGTGCATCCTGGTCTTTCAGGGCTTCGTAAGAGAAATCGCCCGGATAACTATTGACAATGCGCCAATAATCTGCATTATCTGCCTGATTGTAAACCGTCTCGAAGTCGAGCGTTACACCACCCGAACGCTCATCGTCTTTCAAGAAATAATCGGCTCCGGCATCTTTGAACAATTGAGCCAGAAAACTCTTTCCGCCTACGGCATACCAGTTTCCGCCTCTCAGCTCTCCGCTAAAGACAACCGGCCGGCGTTTCACCTTACCATCGGCAGTCAACGCCTTCAATTCCTGATATCGCTGTTCGATTGCCTCGAAACAAGCATTGGCTTCCTTTTCCATACCGCAAAGCAAGCCTACGAATTTAATCCACTCAGCCTGTCCCAACGGAGTCATTTCTTTATAACCCAAATGTGGAACCAACGGAATCCCGACATCTTTCAAAGCTTCATAGCCGCCCCGTTTAAACGGAGAGATCAGAATCAAGTCAGGATTCATACTCATAACCGCTTCATTGTCGAAGTTCCCTTCAATACCGATCTTCACGGTTTTTCCACTTTCCAACTGGCGATTCATCGTTTCGTTGAACAAGTGGCGCGTACTCGTGATCCCTGTTACCCGTTCCGTTATTCCCAACTTAATAAAATTAGAGAGCTGCAAGGAAGTCATACAAATCACACTCCGTACCGGTATTTCCAATTTCTCATATCCTTCAGGAACAACCGTTGATGCATCGCTCCGACGCACCAAAGCATAATGATATTCGGCTACATTCTCCGACTGCGGATCATGAATATCAACCAAAGCCATATCACCTTCGTAACGGATCTCAAATCCTTCCGCATATTCCGGTTTGATCTTCTCAGTAAATACGGTTTCCGTTACCGCTTTTCCGGTCGATATCGTATCCTGATCATTTGCCGGGCGTGACGAGCAGCCCGCTATTCCTGCAAGAAGCAACACGGCTCCTGCCATTCGGATTACATTCATCATTGTCATTCTGTCTAAATATTTTCCTTCACTTCCCATTACCACGCAGAAAGCGAAGTCATCCAAGTTATTATCAGTAATCAGGCAGGTCTTCTGACTTTGTCTCGTTCGAAGTTCCTTCCCGAATAGACGACTATTCAGTGGAACAGAGGTTACTTCGAATCCTATAAAGACTTACAGCAGCGTGGACTGTCCGGGACTTTCACCCGATTCCCTTTTCATCTGTTCCTTGCTTCACGAAGGAAACAGACACCTGTTACTTGGCACAAAAGTAATAAAAAACTCAACCGATACTTGCGAATCAACCGTAAAATAAAGATTTTTGCACTTGCATTCAACTCGAATAAATTATGAATCGAACTATTACATTCGTCTCTTTGGGTCCGGGTGAACCCGAATTAATCACCTTAAAAGGCTTAAAGACTTTACAACAGGCAAACCGGATCTTCTGTCCGGCAACGCTGACTACCTCAGGGAAACAGGTTTCCAGAGCCGCCCATATTCTACGGACTTTGGAGATCAAAGAAGAAAAGATCCATCCGTTTGTATTGCCCATGAGCAAAGACAGGCAAAAAGCCATCGAAGCTTACGATCAGCTTTTGTCTGATGCTATCCGGGCGCTTCAAGAAGATAAAAAGGTGGTTATCGTGGCAGAAGGTGATGCCGGATTCTATACTTCCATTCAGTACATTTACCATCAGCTGGAAAAGCAACAAATCCGTGTGCAGCGAGTTCCGGGCATACCGGCTTTCATTGCAGCCGGAGCAACAGGCGGATTACATATCGTCAAGCAGGAAGAACGACTGATGGTGATTCCAGGAACAGCAACATCCGACGAGTTGGATCAGTTGATCCATCAGGGATACAATCTGGTTATTATGAAACTATCGGCTTGCATCGAAGCTGTCCATACATGCATTCGCCAACATCCGGAGGCCCAGTTTCATTACTTCGAGAACGTAGGTACGGAAAAAGAGAAATATATATCCGACCCGGAAATAATAACCCAAACGGATTTCCCTTATTTCTCCCTATTGATCATCCAATCATAATCAAATAAAAAGCCGCTAAAAGTCAGGCGAACCTGAAACTTTCAGCGGCTTATCTATCTGATACTATATACTGAGCATTAATATTCTTGCCAGCTCTTGATCTGAATATCATCCATACTCAACGTACAGAAAGCATTGATAAAGGCACTTGCCAAACGTGCATTTGTAATCAACGGGATATTCAAGTCGATGGCAGCACGACGGATCTTATATCCATTATCCAATTCGCCAGCAGAAAGGTCTCTTGGAATATTCACCACCATATCAATCTTCTTCTCATGCAATAACGTCAAAGCCTGCGGTTCCTTTCCTGTTTCACTCGGCCAATAAACCAAGGTGCTCGGAATACCGTTCTCAGCGAAGAAACGATGGGTTCCGCCAGTAGCATAAAGATTATATCCTTTTTGGGCTAACAGACGAGCAGCATCCAGCATAGCCACCTTCTGTTTAGCCGTACCAGTTGATAACAGGATATTCTTCTCCGGAATCCGTTGTCCGACAGACAGCATACTCTTCAGAATTGCCTCCGACACATCATCACCGATACAACCAACTTCACCCGTAGAAGCCATGTCTACACCTAAAACCGGATCGGCTTTCTGTAAACGATTGAAGGAGAATTGAGAGGCTTTGATACCGACATAATCCAAATCAAACTCATTCTTGTTCGGCTTCTCAACCGGCAAACCTAACATAACCCGCGTAGCCAGTTCGATGAAGTTAATCTTCAATACCTTGCTCACGAACGGGAAACTACGGGAGGCACGCAGGTTACATTCGATTACCTTGATTTCATTTCCTTTCGCCAGGTATTGGATATTGAATGGACCTGAAATATTTAATTCTTTCGCAATCTGCTTACTGATCTTCTTGATACGACGAACAGTTTCAACATACAGTTTCTGCGCCGGGAACTGAATAGTAGCATCACCTGAATGGACGCCGGCAAATTCGATATGCTCGCTGATGGCATACATGATGATCTCTCCATTCTGAGCTACGGCATCCATTTCTACTTCCTTACATTGTTCGATAAACTGACTGACTACAACCGGATGCTTCTTGGATACATTTGCTGCCAGTTCCAAGAAACGAACCAACTCTTCCTGGTTGGAGCAGACATTCATAGCCGCACCACTCAACACATAACTCGGACGAACCAGAACCGGGAAACCGACTTCCTCGACAAACTGATTAATATCATCCATCGATGAAAGTTCTTTCCACCGCGGCTGATCTACTCCAATCCGATCAAGCATAGCCGAGAACTTCTCACGGTCTTCCGCATTATCAATACTTTTAGCTGATGTTCCCAAGATATGAATATGCTGAGCATCCAAACGCATAGCTAAGTTATTAGGAATCTGTCCACCTGTTGACACAATTACTCCGTGCGGATTCTCCAATTCGAGGATATCCATCACTCGTTCGAATGTCAATTCATCAAAATACAGGCGGTCGCACATATCATAATCGGTAGAAACCGTCTCCGGATTGTAATTAATCATCACCGAACGCCAACCTTCTTTCCGAATCGTATTCAAAGCCTGTACACCACACCAGTCGAATTCAACCGAACTACCGATTCGATAAGCACCCGAACCTAATACAACAATCGAACGGCCATCGCCCAGATAATCGACATCATTTTCCGTTCCGCTATATGTCAGATACAGATAGTTCGTCTGAGCCGGATATTCGGCAGCCAAGGTATCAATCTGCTTGACAACCGGGACGATACCACGATATTTTCGGTCTTGACGTACCTGCAAAGTAGCTTTATCCGTATCTTCCATTTTATCCTTCAACAAGGCACGGGCAATCTGGAAGTCGGAAAATCCCTGAATCTTTGCTTTACGCAACAAATCATCCGAAACTTCCTGAATCTTGCTGCAAGCCTCCAGTTCGTTGGCCGTTTCAATAATCCGATACAGTTTCTGCAAGAACCACTTGTCGATTTTAGTCAACTCATGTATTTGGTCAATGGTATAACCAGCCCGGAAAGCCTTACTGATAACGAAGATACGACGATCGGTCGGTTCTCTCAAAGCCTTATCAATATCTGGAAGAACCAGTTCCTTATTTTCTACAAAGCCATGCATGCCTTGTCCGATCATACGAAGTCCTTTCTGAATGGCTTCTTCAAAAGTACGTCCGATAGCCATGACTTCACCAACTGACTTCATACTAGAACCCAATTCACGTGCTACTCCATGGAACTTACCCAAGTCCCAGCGCGGAATCTTACAAACTACATAGTCAAGCGCCGGTTCAAAGAAAGCACTGGTTGTCTTTGTCACCGAGTTCTTCAAATCAAACAAGCCATAGCCTAATCCTAATTTAGCAGCCACGAAAGCCAACGGATAACCGGTTGCCTTGGAAGCCAAAGCAGATGAACGACTCAAACGAGCATTCACTTCAATGACACGGTAGTCTTCACTATCCGGATCATAAGCATATTGTACATTACATTCACCCACAATACCGATATGGCGAATGATACGGATGGCCAGCTCGCGTAGTTTATGATAATCTGTATTGGATAAAGTCTGTGAAGGAGCAATGACGATACTTTCACCCGTATGGATTCCCAGCGGATCGAAATTCTCCATGTTACAAACCGTGATACAGTTATCATAACGGTCGCGCACTACTTCATATTCTACTTCTTTCCATCCTTTCAAGCTCTTTTCCACCAAGACCTGAGGAGAGAAAGAGAAGGCTTTCTCTGCCAATACATTCAGTTCTTCCTCATTATCACAGAAGCCAGAACCTAGGCCTCCTAATGCGTATGCAGCACGGATAATTACCGGATAACCTAATTCAGCAGCAGCACGACGCGCATCTTCGATTGTTTCTACAGCTTCGCTCTTGATAGTCTTGACCCCAATCTCATCCAAACGACGGACAAACAGTTCACGGTCTTCCGTATCCATGATGGCCTGTACCGGCGTTCCCAATACACGTACGGCATATTTCTCCAATACACCACTCTGATACAATGCGACACCACAGTTCAACGCCGTCTGACCACCGAAAGCCAACAGAATACCATCCGGTCGTTCTTTCTCAATGACCTTCTCTACAAAATATGGAGTGACAGGCAAGAAATAAACCGTGTCGGCTACACCTTCAGATGTCTGTACCGTAGCAATATTCGGATTGATCAAAACCGTCCGGATTCCTTCTTCCTTAATGGCTTTCAATGCCTGGCTTCCGGAATAATCAAATTCTCCCGCTTCACCAATCTTCAGTGCTCCCGAACCTAAAATAAGGACTTTATTGATATTATCTTTCATAAACGACTCTCATGCAAAAATTAGTACTGATTATTCTTTATAACATACCGACAAATTTATCAAAGATCAACGCTTCTGTATCTGTCGGTCCACTGCAAGCTTCCGGGTGGAATTGAGAAGAGAAGAAAGGTTTCGTCTTATGGCGGATTCCTTCATTCGTCCCGTCATTCATATTGATGAACAAGGGTTCCCAATCTTTACCCAAGGTATTATTGTCAACAGCATATCCATGGTTCTGTGAAGTAATAAAGCATTGGTTGGTTCCTACCATCCGTACCGGTTGGTTATGGCTTCGATGACCATACTTCAACTTATAGATAGAAGCTCCACCAGCTTTTGCCAACAGCTGATTTCCCATACAAATACCACAGACAGGTTTATCGCCGGCTATCGCCTTCCGGATATTCTGCACGGCAGCATCACACGTATCAGGATCGCCCGGGCCATTGCTGATAAACACTCCATCATATTCCAACTGAGTAAAATCATAGTTCCAAGGAACACGAACAACTGTCACTCCACGCTTCAACAAACAACGGATAATGTTATGCTTTACGCCGCAATCCACCAGAATAACCCGCTTCTTGCCAGCTCCCTCTCCGTAAGTAATCACTTCCTTGCATGAAACCTCATCTACATAATTGACAGCTCCGTAATTTCCGAAATCATGCAAATAGGTCGCTACATCTTTTACATCTTCCATCACGATACGTCCCATCATGACACCATGTTCACGCAACTTCTTTGTCAATGCTCGTGTATCTATTCCATAAATTCCAGGAATATTTTCCTGCTTCAACCAGTCGCCCAAACTACAAGTTGCATTCCAGTGGCAATACTCATGACTGTAATCACTTACAATGATTGCATCTGCATGAATACGTTCACTCTCCATAAATTCAGACAAACCATCGGGACGGAAAGTCCGAGGCGGAACACCATAATTTCCTACCAACGGATAAGTCAGTACCATCAATTGACCGGCATACGAAGGATCGGTCAAACTTTCAGGATAACCTGTCATGGCAGTGTTAAACACGACCTCACCGCTCACTGGCTTTTCAGCACCAAAAGAAAAACCATGAAATACAGTCCCGTCATCCAGGATTAAAGTTGCAGTTCTATCTTTTTGCATATAACATTAAGTATGTTTATTTGACTAAATATTCTTCTTCCATATAATGAATAAAGGCCCGATTTACCATCCGTACACCACCCGGCGTCGGATAATCTCCCGAAAAGTACCAGTCGCCCGGATGATTCGGACAAGAAGCGTGCAAACCTTCTATTGTTTGATAAACAATTTGCACCTGGGCTTTTGTTCCGACTGGAGTCAACAAATCTACCATCTTCGAGGAAATTTCTTCATCTGTAAACGGAGCATAGATTTCTTTTACGTAGTTGACTTCTGCCAATGATTCTCGTTCCTGCTTCTTGGCTTTCTGATAAGCATCCATCAAAACGTTTTCCATTCCCCGCTCTTCCAACAATGCTACTGCCGCCTTAAAAGCTATAAACTCATTCATGCGAGACATGTCGATACCGTAATAATCCGGATAACGGACTTGCGGAGATGAAGAGACAATCACAATCTTCTTCGGATGCAGGCGATCCAGAATACTGATAATACTTTGCTTCAACGTTGTCCCGCGCACAATACTATCATCTATAACCACCAGATTATCTTCAAACGGAACAATACTTCCGTAGGTTATATCATATACGTGAGCAGCCAAATCATTCCGGCTGTTTCCTTCAGCAATAAAAGTACGCAGCTTAATATCCTTGATAGCAACTTTTTCTGTGCGGACACGCATGGAAAGAATCTGTTCCAGTTCTTCTTCCTGGAAGAGATGACGCTTGTCGGCAATCCATTTCTTCTTGATACCGTTCAGATAATTATTCAATTCTTCCAACATGCCATAATAAGCTACTTCAGCTGTATTTGGAATGAAAGAGAATACGGTATGATCCAAATCATTATCTACGGCTTTCAAGACATCAGGAACCAATGTCTCTCCTAGTTTCTTCCGTTCTTTATATATATCAATGTCACTACCCCGTGAGAAATAAATCCGTTCGAACGAACAAGCACTGTTTTTCTTCGGCTCAACAATTTGTTCCACCCGTAGTTTACCGGTCTTACTAACAAATACGGCTTCTCCCCGATTCAGTTCTTTAATATCCCAAGCATGTACATTCATGACAGTTTGGATCACCGGACGTTCAGAAGCCAAGACAACGATTTCATCATCGGCATAATAAAACGCCGGACGGATTCCCCACGGATCACGAACACTGAACATCTCGCCGCTGCCTGTGATACCACAAATAACGAAACCACCATCCCACGTAGGTACACACCGTTTCAATACATCGCCCAGATCAATCCGGGCTTCAATGGCATGCGTAATATCCATACCCCGCAGTCCTTCAGCCTCGCATTGCTGATACAGATGTTCCACGACCCGGTCCAACCGGTGTCCTACCTGTTCGAGCATAATATAAGTATCCGCAAATTTACGAGGATGCTGACCAATTGCAGTAATATCTTCAAAGATCTCATCTACATTCGTCAGGTTAAAATTACCACAAAGGGCCAGATTCTTAACACGCCAGTTATTACGGCGTAAAAAAGGATGGACATAAGAAATACCCGATTTTCCGGTCGTACTGTAACGGAGATGCCCCATATAAAGCTCTCCGGCAAAAGGAAGATTGTTCTTGGCAAAGATAGGATCGTTCAACTGGGCGGGTGTTAAATCCCGAAAATGTTCGTGGACGGCAGAAAAAATCTCGGTAATAGCCCCTGTTCCCAAGGCTCTTTCACGAAACATATACTCTTCTCCTGCCTTCGCTTCTAGCTTTACACAAGCTAATCCGGCGCCTTCCTGCCCACGGTTATGCTGCTTTTCCATCAACAAGTACAACTTGTTAAGACCATACATCCAGGTCCCGTATTTCTGATGATAATACTCCAATGGTTTCAGCAGTCGCACCATGGCTACGCCACATTCGTGCTTTAGTATTTCCATCTTGTCTTACTAGGTTTTGTTTTCCCGGTGCAAAGATAGGAATATTTTTTGTCATAAAGACAGGCTTTCAAATGCCAATAGATCATTTTTCTTTAAAAAAGCCCAAAAACTCACTTATTGCTATCATAAAGTTGCAAACAAACAGGTTGTGACATTTGGATTCTTTTTCCGGTATCCTGCAATTTCCCGGTTTGCAGATCTCGTTGATAAATCTGTACCTCGTTGTCATCCCGGCAAGCCACCAGCAAATAACGTCCATTTGGTGTAATCATAAAGTTACGTGGATGACGGCCTGTATGCTGAAAGGCCACTTTCGTCAGCTCTCCTGTTGCTTCGGATACTGAGAATATAGCAATACCGTCATTCTGTAATCGGTTAGAAGCATACAAGAAACGACCATCGGGCGAAAGATGAATGTCGGCACTTCCCTGTGCTCCTACCTCATCTGCCTGGATGGATTGCTTTTCTTGTAAATGTCCTTCCTGATAAGTAAAGAAGATTACGGCACCCGACAATTCATTGATCAAATAAGCCCATTTCCCATTCGGGTGAAAACACAGATGCCGAGGTCCCGAACCCGGTCGAACAGGATTATCAATTCGTTCAGCCTGCTGAATATATGGAACTTTCTCATGAACAGGGAAACTATATACCTTGTCGGTTCCTAAATCGTCGGCTAATAAATAGTTTCCATCCGGACTAAAGATGGAATAATGAAGATGCGATTTTTCCTGTCTTTCTTTATTCGGACCTTTCCCTTCAAACTTCAAAACCGCTTCCCGGGCATGAATACATCCTTTTGTATCTAACGAAAAAAGACTTAAACTACCGCCCGTATAATTGGCTGTTACCAAATATTTTCCCGAAGGAGATAAACGGACATGACAAGGCGACGCGCCCAACGTTGGCAGTGTGTTCAACAGATGCATGGTTCCTGTCTGCTCATCCAAAGATACCGTATGAACCGTTGAGTTGGCATCGGTATCTCCTTCTCCCACAACATACACCAACCCTTTTTCCGGATTAGGAGTCAGAAAAGATGGATTCAAAATACCAGCCAAACCACTGACTCTTTCTACATCAGCTGTTTCTTGATTCAAACGATACAAAGCAAGTCCTTCACGCTCTGCCGGCGCATAGCTCCCGATCAATAAATAATCACTCTCCGACTTTTCAGCAGCTTGTAATACTTGCAATCCAGCCAACAGGCAAATACCCCAAACACACTTCCGTATATTCATAACTTATCCTTTATCCTTATTATTTAGCAAAGATAATTGGAATAATTTTCTTTACTCCCATAATGTAAGAAATGTACATCCAAAAAACATTTTTGTTCGATTTAACGAAGAATAGCAACTGTCGGCTCCTTCAACGTATAGGGTTGAAGGTAGGCGTAAACTCAATTCCCAAAGCTCGTGCAATACGAAAGAAACTTGATAATTGCATATCCACTTCGCCTTTTTCTACACGAGCAATATAACTTTGTTCCTTACCGATCTTCTGCGCCAACTGTTTTTGAGTTAGTTTAAGTTCTTTACGACGATCTCGAAGTATATCACCATAATACCAAGCCATTGCTTTTTCATTGAAAGCCTCACGGGTAGCCGTACCATGCTTCCCGTATTTTTCATCAAGCGACTGATTGGTGGTTTTGAGCTTTCCTAATTTATTTTCATCTAACTGTATCATAATGCTAAACCTTTTAATATTCGTTCTGCTTTGGCTATCTGCTTACTATAGTCCTTTGTAGATTTCTTCAGGAAACCGTTTAGTAGAATTATTTTTGTTGATAATATGACATTACTATTATCAATTGCGAACAGCACTGTTCTATACTCATTAGACCCGACTGATACACGCATCTCATATAGGTCTGTTCCCTCTAAATGTTTTACATATTTTACTGGTATGGCATATACAGTTTGTACAAGTTCAAATGTATATTCAAACTTGTCTTTGACCTTTTCATCCAGACCATTATAGAACTCTTCAAATTCATCTGTTTTGAATATAGTCCTTATATCAGAGGCCCTGTCTTCAACTGATTCCATATTGCAAATATAACTGATTAGTAATATTTATACAAGAGTGATCAAATAAAAATTTCATCTTTATCATCTTTCTCTATATCCTACTAAACTCATCGCACCAGATTCTTTATCTATATTCACAACAAAATCTTCAATTCTTTTGCACAAATCGTCTTCCCGAATCTTATCAAGTTTGCGATTTTTCTAATCAATCTTTTTTATTAATTAAACTTCCATTTCTAATATATTCTCCTTCCCCATAAAACTTCTTCCCTAAACTCCAAAAAAGAAAGGAGATTCCCCAGTGGAAAACATAGCCACCGAGAAATCTCCTTTTATGGAAAGGTCTGATTTATTAAATCAGATTATTTAGCCTGTTCCAACTGTAATGTCTTAGTCGGCTGGTCGCATACTTCAGTCGGACCGAAGTACTGGATCGGACCCGGATAAACATAGCTGGTTGTCAAAGCCCATTCGTCACGCTGTGCAGCGAATGCCTTGAATGGAGCACCGTCTAATTTAACCAAAGCCTTCTGGATAACTGGTTTCATTTCACCATGACGACGTTCCATGTTCATCATCATAGTTACAGGAATACCACCTGCAATCCACTGGTCAGCCGGAGCTGTTGTGTTGCGAACAGATGACATATAACCTGTCTTACCAGCAGCGATCAGGCAAGATGCAGTGTAACCTAATGAATAGCAGTAGTCCGCATCGTAGTTTGACGGAGCAGCGCAACGACCTTCATAACCGAAGAAGTGATGCTGTGCAGCGAATTTACCTACATATTTGCCTTCAGCTTTCCATTCAGCCAATTTCTTACCTACCATTTCAGACAACAGCTTTTCAGTTTCGATCAATGAAACCTGTACGTTTCCGTGCGGGTCACGATCCAAAGACAACTGACGAGCTACGCCTTCCGGCAGAGAAGCATACAGTTCTGAGTTTTCTTTTGTCAGCTTGCTGATGATGTAAGCACGCTGTTCGCTCTTCTTGATCATCTTGAATTCAGCATCGTGCTTAGCCAGGAAGTCGTTCAATTCAGCGATCAGACGTTTCATAGCCGGTACGAACTCGATCAAACCTTCCGGAATCAATACTGTACCGAAGTTATGACCTTCTGCAGCACGCTTAGCTACGATGTCAGCAATATAAGTTACGATATCGTCCAATGACATATCTTTTGCTTCTACCTCTTCAGAGATGATACAGATGTTCGGCTGAGTCTGCAAAGCACATTCCAATGCAATGTGAGAAGCTGAACGACCCATCAATTTGATGAAGTGCCAGTATTTCTGAGCAGAGTTACAGTCGCGCTGGATGTTACCGATAACTTCTGAATATACTTTACAAGCTGTATCGAAACCGAAAGAAGTTTCAATCTGAGCGTTCTTCAAGTCGCCGTCGATTGTTTTCGGACAACCGATTACTTGAACGCCAGCACCGATAGCCTTGTAATATTCAGCCAATACACAAGCGTTTGTATTTGAATCGTCACCACCGATAATAACCAGAGCCTTGATATTTAATTCGTTCAAGATTTCCAAACCTTTGTCGAACTGTTCTTTTGTTTCCAGTTTAGTACGACCAGAACCGATCATATCAAAACCACCTGTATTACGATATTCATCAATAATATCGGCAGTCAGTTCCATATATTTGTGATCGATCAAACCACCAGGACCCAAGATAAATCCATACAGACGAGAAGCTGCATTGTGAGCTTTGATACCATCGAACAAACCGGCTATAACATTATGTCCACCAGGAGCCTGTCCGCCAGACAAAATAACACCTACGTTCATAGCAGGGAATTCTTTCACGTCATTTGTCTTTTCGAAAGTGATCACCGGCATACCGTATGTATTCGGGAACAATTTCTTGATTTCTTCCTGATCAGCTACAGACTGAGTGTATTCTCCATCAACAGCCTTTACTGCACCTTTCAAAGCAGCAGGAACCTTTGGCTGGTAAGCTGCTCTTGCAATTTGTAATGCACTTTTTACCATTTCTACTTATGTTTTACAGTTTGCTTTAATATCTCTGCAAAGATAATACTATTTCTTCTAATACGACAAATGCTCTCCCTGCATTTTTTCAGAATTCGTAGCCGATCCGGATGGCTAAACCGTTCATATTAACATGTTCTACAAACGTTCCTAACCAAGGAATACTGACAGAAGCCTCTCCTTGCTGAACTGCATATCCCAATTCAAAACGGACAGCATTCCGGGAACGGACGGCACATCGCACGCCCACCGTAGGCGAAGCAAACAATCCCATCCCTGCTACTCCATCCATTACATCCAAGGTATATCCCAGTTTCAAACCCACAGTAGGTGAAATCTTCCGTCCCGGCAACAAAGTACTACGAAAGTCGGCATAGATCGGAATCATGAAACTCTCGGGTAACGTATAATATTGGAATCCGGTTCCGGCACCGGCAAAGAAATACGGAGAAAATTCATAACCATGGCTCGTCAATACCTCCACACGGTGTAAGTTCCAATTTCCTAATCCGGCCGTAAAGCCGCCTTCTACAAAACCTTTATAACCTTTTTGGGCATGGGCCAGACCCAAACTGCCTGCCAAAAGTGCCAACACTAACTTTTTCTTCATACAATACTCCACTCTTTTATGAATTAAACATATATCAATTTGCAGTCTTTCTTCCGGTTATTCCACCGGAAAGGCTTATTTCTGCCATTTTTGCTAACACGTCTTTTCAAAGAAACGAAAGAAAAACGCTTCTTTTTCGGCTTCAAATACCGTTTTTTACCCTTCCAAGAGGCATTTTATCCCTATTTTTTCTCCATTTCATGCCTATCTTTTCCGAAAAAGGTCGTTATGTTTTACCCAAAATACGCCGGCTTTTCATACATTGCCCGTATATTTTGCCCACAAACCTCGTTTCTTTTGCTTCACGAAGCCATTATGAGCGGCTTCAGTACCCGTTTCCGCTGTTTTCGTCTCTATTTTTGCTTCAGAACAGCGTTCTTTTTCGACTGACAAAAAGCGCATTCAAACGAGATATTGCTAACGGTCTTTTCCAAAAGACACAAGAGTTGTTCAAATCCCCTATCAGTTAGACGCAAATTCTTTCTTTTTAACTTTCCTTTCGTTAATGCTGAACTCCGTCAGAATCGCATCAAACAAAATGTACCTGAACTTTGGTCCGTACAGACGAAAATTCAGGTACATTCATTGACATTTTGACAAAATGACTTTTTGATAGTTTTATCTCGTCTTTTATTCCATCATTCGTTTGATGATACTATAAGCATTGATAATACCCAGCTCTCCAGCTTTACTTAAATCGGCAATACCTTGACTGGTATTTCCTTGCGAGAGTCGTGCCAATCCCCGATTGAAGTAGGCTTCGGCGAACTCAGGATCGCGGCGGATGGCTTCCGAATAATCTTCAATCGCTGCCCGGTAATCTCGCAATGCGCAACGCAGGTTACCTCGGTTGAAATAAGCATACACGAAATCCGGATGCAACTTGATGGCCATGTCATAATCGCGGGTAATCTGTTCGTGCTGATAAGAACGTTTTTCTTCCTTGATGGCATTCAAATCATCCTTCGAAGGCATTACCGCCGAATGAACCGTCTGTTTCCCGCCAATATTGAAGTTCATGGTCAGATCCGAACGGATATCCATAATCTCGGCCTCTTCGTTTGAATCCTGGTATTGCATCTGTTTGTAACGGACAACCGCCCGGTTGAAGAATGCAATCATCGAATTCGGATCCAGCTCAATGACCTTATCATAATCTTTGATGGCTGAAGCAAAGTCCTGTACCAGCATATAATCAAGAGCACGTCCCAAATACGAATTAACGTCTGAAGGATTTCTGGCTATCCGAGCCGAATAATCATCAATCGAAGCAAAGTGGGCAGCTATCTGATCTTCTGTCAAGGCAGCCTCCTCGTTTGTGATCAGCAACTTCATCTTCAACACCATCTGCTGGTTGAAGTCGTCGATCAACTTACTATAATATAACTGCTTCTTCACCGGATCCGGCTTCTCATAGAAAGTAAGGATGAACTGAGGTTCCAGATCTACCCGGACATTCCGATCCTGAACACGGCCGCGCACATCGCTATTGAACTTATTCCGACGTTCTTCTTCCTTATCATATACCACCAGACGGTTGAACTTATCAATGTTCTTATCCGACTGTTCGCGGGTATTATTATCGGTTGCATTGCCACTTGTCGATGTTCCTGCCGTAGCTGTACCCGACGATGCCGAAGCAGTTGTCTTTCCGGCAGCCCGGTCTTTCTTCATCTGCTCTTCCTTTTTGAAGGCAGTCCAGACATCCCGGTCGGCACCTGCCAGATCGTTCATCTTTTTCTTGGCTTCCGCCCGGCTATAATACCCCGGCAAGAAGTCCGGATATTCGGTAAGCACCACATTGAAATCGGATACAGATCCCGGATAGTCCCCTGTTTCATACCGAAGCAAAGCCCGGTTATAATAAGCCATATAGTTGTCCGGCTCCAATTGCAGTACCACATCAAAGTCTTCAATCGCCCGGTTATTGTCGCCTACCTGGAAACGCAACAATCCGCGGTTGAAACGGGCAATCAAGTTATCATGATCCATACTGATGACCTGATCGTAATCGGCCATCGCTCCTTTCAGATTGTTTTTCTGATAGCTGACCAGACCACGGTTGATGTAATATCCGCTTTCCCTCGGATCCAAATGAATAGCTTCATTCAAGTCGGCAAGCGCTTTATCGAAGTCTTGTAACTGATAATAGACAATCGCGCGGTTTCCGTAAGCCGGCGGATAATACGGATCCAGCTCGATGGCCTTATCATAATCAGCCAGTGCCTTGGTCGTATCTCCTTTTTCTATATACATAGCTCCGCGAGACAGATAAGCCATCGAATAACGCGGATGAGCAACCATCAGGCGTTCGAACATCTTTTCTGCTCCATCGTAATCTTTCTTCTGGATATAAGCCACAGCCTCGTTTACCATCATCTGGCGGTCTTCCCGTTTAAACTCCAACCCTTTTTCGTAATCGGCAATGGCTCCGTCAAAGTCTTCCATACTCTGCCGGGCAATACCTCTGGCATAATAGGCCTGAGCCAGAAAAGGATTCCGTTCAAGGCAAGCCGTACAATCTTCTTCCGCTCCCTTGAAATCATCCAGACTGATTTTAGCGACAGCACGGAAGAAATAAGGCTCAGCCAACCATGGTTTGGAACGAATCACCTGATTGAAATATTGGATAGAAAGTACATAATCTTCGAAATACAAAGCATTGCGCCCGATAGCTAATACCCGATCCGTATTAATCTGCGCCCATACGGAAACCGAGCACAGGTAAAACACAAGGCCAAAAATCAACTTCTTCATTCGTAATATTCTCTATATATAATATTGTGTCTGCAAATTCATTATGCTTTCAAGTCCTTTTACTTTTAAATCAAAAGGCTTATTCCTCACCATAAACAAGAACCATAAGCCGAGAAAAAACTCAGAGACTAGAAAACTGTTCTATTTTTCAGGCAACAAATGTAGTAAAAAATTTAAGTTTCGGCGTCTGCGTTCCGTTTTGATTACTGAGTTTATGAGTTTTTAAGTTGTTTATGCCCGATTCGTCTGCCGGATAAACTGGCCATCTTAATTTGCCATTTGAAAAATAAAGCCTATTTTTGTGTTGATTGAAAAGCAAAATGTAACGATTAATCGTAAAAAAACAGGATAAAATGGAAGAAAAGAAAGAACAGATGAGCGGTTTGCCCGAAAATGCGTACCGCGAACTTAAAGAAGGAGAAGAATACCAACCCATGATGCGTCCGGATAAAACCTATCGGGAAGTAACGCCTTGGTCGGTTGGTTGGGGATTGGTTATGGCTGTCGTATTCAGTGCCGCCGCAGCCTTTTTAGGATTGAAAGTCGGACAGGTATTCGAAGCCGCCATTCCTATTGCCATCATTGCCGTCGGACTTTCCAGTGGATTCAAGCGGAAGAATGCTTTGGGCGAGAATGTCATCATCCAATCTATCGGAGCCAGCAGTGGTGTTATCGTGGCAGGAGCCATTTTTACGCTTCCGGCTCTTTACATTCTTCAAGATAAATATCCGGAAATCACGGTCAACTTCTTCGAAGTATTCATGAGTTCGTTGCTTGGTGGTATTTTAGGTATCTTGTTATTGATCCCTTTCCGCAAGTATTTCGTTTCGACCATGCACGGAAAATATCCTTTCCCGGAAGCAACAGCTACCACGCAGGTGTTAGTTTCGGGTGAAAAAGGCGGTAACCAGGCTAAGCCGTTGATCTTTGCCGGACTGATTGGTGGTTTATACGACTTCATCGTTGCTACATTCGGCGGATGGAGCGAAACTGTCAGTACAACGATAGTCAGTGCCGGAGCAACTTTGGCAGAAAAGGTAAAACTGGTGATGAAGGTCAATACCGGTGCAGCCGTATTGGGATTGGGTTACATCATCGGACTTAAGTATTCTTTGATTATATGTGCCGGTTCCTTCCTGGTTTGGCTCATCATCATCCCGGTGATGTCGGCAGTCTTCAGTACAGACGTTCTGACTTTAGGAAATGACGCCATCACCGCAACGGTAGGAAGTATGAGTGCTGAAGAAATCTTTACCACCTACGCCCGCCACATCGGTATCGGTGGTATTGCCACAGCCGGTGTGATCGGAATCATCAAATCGTGGGGAATCATTAAAGGAGCCGTAGGATTGGCCGTTAAGGAAATGAATAATAAAGGAGAAGCCAATATGGAACGTTTACCACGTACGCAACGGGATATCCCGATGAAGATCATTTCTATGGGAGTTGTCGGAACGTTGATCGTAACAGCCTTTTTCTTCCAGTTCGGTTTGCTGGATAATCCTTTCTATGCCTTCATCGGACTCTTATTGGTAGCCGTCATCGCCTTCCTGTTTACTACGGTAGCAGCCAATGCCATTGCGATTGTCGGTACGAACCCGGTATCCGGAATGACGTTGATGACCCTGATTCTGGCTTCCATCATCTTGGTAGCTTGCGGATTGAAAGGGACAGCCGGAATGGTTTCAGCCCTGATTATCGGAGGCGTTGTTTGTACGGCTTTGTCTATGGCCGGAGGTTTCATTACCGACCTGAAGATCGGATATTGGCTGGGTACTACGCCGGCTAAACAAGAGACTTGGAAATTCTTGGGAACGCTGGTTTCGGCAGCTACTGTCGGCGGAGTTATCCTGATTCTGAATCAGACCTACGGATTTACCAGCGGACAGTTGGCAGCTCCGCAAGCCAATGCCATGGCAGCCGTAATCGAACCGTTGATGAGTGGAGCCGGTGCTCCTTGGGCTCTTTACGGTATCGGTGCTGTACTGGCTATTGTGCTTAACTTCATGGGTGTTCCGGCACTGGCATTTGCCTTGGGTATGTTTATTCCGTTGGAACTGAATACACCGTTGTTGATCGGCGGTGCCATTAACTGGTACGTTGGAAGCCGGAGTAAAGACCAGGCATTGAACAATGCTCGTCTGGAAAAAGGTACGTTGCTTTCATCCGGATTCATTGCTGGTGGAGCCTTGATGGGTGTTGTCAGCGCAGCTCTTCGTTTTGCCGGAGTCGATTTATATCAAGCTGATTGGGCCGGAAGCAAGGGAGCCGAAGTCTTGGCCATCTTCATGTATTTGGCCTTGATGGCTTATCTGACCTACAGTTCATTGCGGGCTAAGAAAGAAACCAATTCATAATCCCTTCGCCCGAAGGGACGATTACCCTTAGCAGTAAGGGAGACTTTCCCTTACTGTTGAGGGAAGATCTCCCTTAGAACGGAGGGAACATTTCCCTTCACACGAAAGGAATACAATCAAACGCCAATAAAAGAAAGGAATAACACACAAATCATGCGAGCACCAATTATTTATGTAGGCATTTTGACCCGCAAAGCCATTACGTTTACCTTCAATCAGGAATACGTCATGGTAGAAGATGGAGCTTTTCTGAAAGGCGAACAACGGGCGATACTTATCGACGGGAAAGTCGTCTTCAACGGGAAAATGTATAACCAGCTTTTCTTCGAGCCTACTTCGCCGGATGCTACATTCGACTTGCAGGCCGTAACCATCGGCGTGGATTTTCACTGGCAGCAGCAGGAAGACCAACGCTTCCAGGGAGCACTTGAAATTACTCCCTCGAAAGAAGGTCTGGTAGCAATCAACCATATAGACCTAGAACGATATCTGACGTGCGTGATTGCTTCTGAGATGAATGCCCGTTCTCCAAGAGAATTTCTGAAAGCCCATGCCGTTATTTCCCGAAGCTGGGTATTGGCACAGATCGAAAAGAAGCGTAAACAGACGGAACATCCGCAGAGTTGTTTCCGGGACAATGAGAAACTGATCCGTTGGTACGACCGCGAAGACCACACCTTGTTTGATGTCTGCGCCGACGATCATTGCCAGCGTTACCAAGGTATGACACGTGCGGCCAAGAATCCATATATTCAAGCCATCATCAAAGCGACGAGGGGAGAAGTCCTTACTTATGAAGGAGAAATCTGCGACACCCGCTTCTCGAAATGCTGCGGTGGCGTTACCGAAGAGTTTGAACATTGCTGGGAACCGGTTCATCATCCTTACCTATCGAGTGTGGCCGATCGTTCCGATTCAGCGTCTGTGCCGGACTTAACCCAAGAAGCAGAAGCCGAGAAATGGATCCGTTCTTACCCGCCTGCCTTTTGTCAGACAAACGACACGGATCTGCTCTCAATAATTCTCAATAAATATGATCAGTCTACCCAGTTCTATCGCTGGGAAGTCAGTTATTCACAGGAGGAACTAAGCGAACTGATTTACCGGAAAAGCGGTATTCCCTTCGGAAAGATCATCGACTTGCTTCCCCTGAAGCGCGGGAAGTCTGGTCGGATAGAAGAATTGAAGATCGTCGGCTCAGAACGTTCCTACATCATCGGAAAGGAATTGGAAATACGCCGGGTCTTATCCGAATCCCATCTGTACAGTTCTGCCTTCGTCGTTGACCGGTTCTTTGAAGAAGATCCGCAAATTCCGGTTCGCTTTGTATTGAAGGGAGCCGGCTGGGGACATGGAGTCGGTCTCTGCCAAATCGGGGCTGCCGTGATGAGTACGCAAGGATATAATTACCGGCAGATATTAAGCCATTACTTTCCCGGATCCATTCTGGACAAACGCTATTAAAGATGAACAGCTACCTGATACTTCTGATTATCGCCCTCTATTTCGGGCTGCTGCTATTCATTGCCTGGCTGACCGGACGGAACAGCAGCAACGAGGCTTTTTTCCTGGGGAACCGGAAGTCGCCCTGGTATATCGTTTCCATCGGAATGGTAGGTACGTCGCTTTCGGGTGTGACCTTCGTTTCCGTACCGGGCATGGTACGCGGTATCGACATGACGTATATGCAGACTGTGCTGGGCTTCTTCGTCGGTTACATCCTCATCGCGCAAGTTCTCTTACCTTTATATTATAAGCTGCAACTGACGTCTATCTATTCCTACCTGGAAGAACGGATCGGACGATACAGTTACAAGACGGGAGCGTCCTTTTTCCTCCTTTCCAAGATTGTGGGAGCGGCAGCTCGGCTTTATCTGGTCGTACTGATCTTGCAGCATTACGTATTCAGTACCTGGAATATTCCCTTTGGGGTGACGGTCGTCATCAGTATCTTTCTGGTGTGGCTATACACGTTCCGCAGCGGTATCAAGACGATTATCTGGACCGATACGATTCAGGCTATCTGTCTGGTGGCCATGCTGGTCGTTATTATCTGGCAAGTCAAGGACAAACTGGGACTTGACATGGTAGGCATGGTAGATGCCATCAGTAATGACCCGCATTTCCGGATCTTCGAGTTCTCCGACTGGCACAGTACCCAGCATTTTGCCAAGCAGTTCTTCAGCGGCATCTTCATCACCATTGTGATGACCGGTCTCGACCAAGACATGATGCAGAAGAACCTTTCCTGCAAAAGCCTGAAAGATGCCCAGAAGAATATGTTTGCTTACGGATTTGCCTTCACGCCGGTCAACTTCCTCTTCCTTTCCTTAGGCGTCTTGTTGTTAATCCTGGCGGGGAAAGAACAGATCGCCTTGCCTGCCATGAGCGACGACATCTTGCCCATGTTCTGTACGTCGGGCATCCTGGGCAGCAGCATCCTGATCTTTTTCACCATCGGCATTATCGCGGCGGCGTTCAGCAGTGCCGATTCGGCTTTGACCGCCTTGACGACTTCTTTCTGTGTCGATATTCTGGGTGTTACCCATCAGGAACCCAGGCAGGCCAAAAGGACACGCCTGAAAGTCCATCTGCTGATCTCCATCCTGTTCGCCCTGATCATTATCATCATCAAGGAAGTGAACAACCGCAGCATCATCGACGCCATTTACATGATCGCCTCATATACCTACGGGCCGCTGCTGGGACTGTTTGTTTTCGGACTTTTCACCAAAAAGCATCCCAGAGACAAATTTGTTCCGTATATTTGCATCGCCTCTCCGTTGATTTGTTTTTCCACCAGCTATCTGGTAGAGAAATACATCGGATATACATTCGGCTACGAGATGCTCATGCTGAACGGCCTTATAACCTTTACGGGACTTTGGCTGTTATCCTATAAACATCAAACGAAATAATATAAAACATGGAAATAAAAAGCGCAGAATTTGTGATCAGTAACACCGACGTCAGGAAATGTCCGGAGGGAACAAAGCCGGAATATGCGTTTATCGGACGCAGCAACGTGGGGAAATCATCCCTCATCAACATGCTGACTGCCCGTAAAGGCTTGGCCATGACTTCCCAAAAGCCGGGGAAGACGCTTTTGATTAATCATTTCCTCATCAATAAGGAATGGTTTCTGGTCGATCTTCCGGGATACGGATTTGCCCAGCGGGGAAAAGAGGGGCGCGAGAATATCCGCCGCATCATCGAAAGCTATGTCTTGCAACGGCAACAACTGACCTGCCTGTTCGTTCTGCTGGACTGCCGCCACGAGCCTCAGAAAATAGACTTGGAATTTATGGAATGGCTGGGTGAGAATGAAGTTCCGTTTGCGATCATCTTTACTAAGATTGACAAGATCAGTCGGGGCAGACTGACAGAAAACCTGAACAAATACAAAGAGCGCCTCTTGGAAACCTGGGAAGAATTGCCTCCTATCCTATTATCATCCTCTGAAACCAAAGACGGACGGGAAGAGATTCTGGATTACATCCAATCCATCAATCGCCAACTGCGGGATGAACGACTGGCGATGGAAAACTGATTAATTGAAAATTACAGACAATAGACATTAGGCACGGACTCGAAAAATTGAAAATTGACAATGGACAATTGAGAATTAATAAATAGGCACGGATTTCACAGATTAACACGGTAAATATTTATTTTAAACCGTGTTTTCCGTGAAATCCGTGCCTATCCCATGAGGCATCGGAACCAGGTTGGAACCCGATGTTATTCTACCGGGACGAACTCCAGATTGCCATCGCCCTTATCATCG
>OGYZ01000167.1_pt1 | contig 58094 bp, 59 predicted proteins | sample 1576681 | NCBI WGS metagenome assembly OGYZ01 (sample SAMEA3541480, study PRJEB24748) | human gut metagenome | biome: human gut; feature: human-associated habitat; material: faeces | place: China | collected 2012 | reverse complement strand
GGAGGAGACCTCCATCACCACATGGGTGCAGCCCGCGTCCGCCATTTCGCGCAGCAGACGCTGGAGCGTCAGCGCGTCGGGCGTGGTGCGCTCGGCAGGCAGAACGGCGTCGCCGATCATGTTCTGATTCGTGCCGATCAGACCGACCTTTGCGCCCAGACAGCGCTCAAGGAGCTGCTTGAGAAGATACGTTGTGGTCGTCTTGCCGTTCGTGCCGGTCACGCCGACCACCGTCATCGGCAGCAGGATGACAAAGACTGCCAGCACCAGATATTTTCCAAAGCGCAAAAAGCGGTGTCCTGGCAGGTTCTTTTTCTTTTGAAAGAGCGGTATCTTGTGCAGAAGGTCCTGCACCAGTCCAAACGGGCAGAGCCACCCGCAGACAAACCTGCCCATCAAAGCGCCGAACAGCATCAAAAAGCCAAAGACATAGCAGGAAAAGCGGAATTTGCCGCTGTCCAGCACCGCCTGCAGCGAGCCGATGGGACAGGCGCCCAGCGCGCCCGGGCAGGAGTAGCAGTTGAGTCCAGGCACGCACAGCGCCTTGCTGCTGCCGCGGTAGATTTTTCCCTCCACAAAGCCTTTGAGGTAGCCGTTGGTCAGCGCGGTGTAGGCGGCGCGCAGCCAGAGTCCGCCGGTGCTTTCCGCTGTCAGAGGGTTTCGTTTTTGTTTTTTTGCCAAGCGAAGTTCTCCTTTGCTCCAAAATTCTTTAAAAAAATCAGCCCGCTCTGCCGGTGAGAGGGGCTGATGGTCGCCGTTTTGTTTAACCGATCCCAATGCACTCCATGCAGATATTGACCGCCTTGGTCAAAACCAGCTGCGCCTCGCCGCTGAAAACACCCGCTGCAATCAGCGCGCCGGACAACAGCAGCAGCGCAAAGGGAACGGCGCTTTTCCATCTGTTCTGCTTCATCGGCTAGTTCTCCAGCATGGCAAGGCGGCTTTCGATTTCCTGCTGCCATGCGTCCTTGCTTTTGGCTCCGACCACCTCGTCGCCGATGATTTCACCGGTTTCGTCCACAAAGAAGGTGGTGGGAACGCCGGGGACCTCCTGCATCAAAAACGCCATGAACTCATCGTTTGGAATCAGGTGCGGGTAGGCAGCGCCGGTCATATCCACAATCTGCTTGGCGCCGTCCACCGCCTCCTGGGTGGTGTTGCCCGACAGGTCGGTGATGTCGGTGCAGATGCCGATAATCTGCACGCCGCCTTCCTCCTTGGCATATTCGGCTGCCAGCTCGCCCAGCTCCGGCATCTCGCTCAGGCACGGGTTGCAGAAGGTCGCCCAGATGTTGACCATCGTCATGTGGTGACCCTCAAACAGGCTTTTGTCCACCTCGTTGCCGTCAAAGTCGGTCATCTGCATCGTCTGGAAAATTCCTTCCTGTGCCTGCGGCTGTTCGGTCGACAGCTGGGCTTCTTCGGTCTGTTGTGGCTGTGCCTGTTCAGCCGACGGCTGAGACGGCTCCTTTTCATTTCCACAGCCTGCCAGCAGACTGACAATCAGCAGCGATGCACTGATCAGGGAGATCATTCTTTTTATCATGGATTTCGTTCCTTTCCTTACAGTCAAAAGATTTCTTGGTACCTGTGGTACTGTCTTCTTATTATAACGGTTCTAGCGACTTCTGTCCAGCTGTTTTGAATCTGTAAAAAAGAAAAAGCTGTCGACACATTTTGTCTTTTTGTGACAAATTTTTTCTGCTTTTTGAAGATATTGTGCAGACATCTTCGTTTTTATAGAAAAGAGTGTTTCACTTTATCAGGCAAAAGTTCACAAATTGAAGCATTGGGAATTGATTTTTGTCGAAATTTGCCCTATACTTTTATCAAAAGACTTTTTTATTTTGGAGGAAAATATGCGGATTGCAATTTTTACCGAAACCTATCTGCCGCAGATCAACGGCGTTGTTACACATATCAAAATCTTAAAGGAAGGACTGGAGGCGCTGGGTCACACAGTGCTGATTGTCACTGCCGACTCGAAGGCACACACCCACTACCTCAAGGACAACGTGCTGCACTGTCCGGCACACAACCTCAAGCGCATCTACAACCTGGACCTCGCCTCTCCGGTCAGCCGCACGCGCTTAAAGTATCTGCGGGAATTTCGTCCCGACATCATCCATGTACACAACGAATTCAGCATTGGACTCAGCGGTATGGCAATCGCCAAAATCCTCAAGGTGCCGCTGGTGTACACCCTGCACACCATGTACGATGACTACATCTACTACATCGCACCAAAGCCTCTGATTCCGTTGACCAAAAAGCTGTCCCACCGCTACTTTCGGATGTTCCCGCAGAATGCCGCTGTGGTGACCGGACCTTCCAAAAAATGCCAGGAGTATACCTATGAAATCGGCAGCGACAAGAAGGTGGAGGTCATCCCCAATCCGGTGGAGCTGGACGCCTTTGCCCCACAGACCTCCACACCGCAGCAGCGCGCACAGATCCGTGAACAGTACCACATTCCGCAGGATGCCACTGTCGCCTGCTTTGTCGGCAGACTGGGACGGGAAAAAAGTGTGGACGTGCTGCTGCGCTTCTGGGCACAGGAGATGAAACCGCAGGACAATATGCGCCTGCTCATCATCGGAGACGGACCGGAAAAGGAGCCGCTGGAGCAGCTTGCACAGCAGCTGGGCATCACCGACACGGTCATCTTTACCGGCAAGGTGCTGCATCCCGACCTGCCTCCGTACATCCACACCTGCGACATCTATGTCACCGCCTCCCTTTCGGACACCAACTCCATCTCGATGCTGGAAGGGATGGCAGGCGGTCTGCCGGTATTGCAGCTGTACGACGAGCTGAATGCCGACCAGGTCACCGACGGGGTCAACGGCTATATGTTCCGCGATGCTGCCGAGATGGGACAGCGCCTGCGCCAGATTCGCGATATGGAACCGGAGGAGCTGCAAAAGCTGAAAACCTCGGTCATCCAGTCGGTCAAAAACTCCGGCGCACAGACCCTTGCCAACTACATCCAGACCATCTACTACAACATCTATCAAAAACAGCCGCCCAAAAAGCCGCCGCTGTTCCACCTGCCTTCCTCGCTTACCGCACTTGCCCGACGCAAATAATCTTTATGCCATCAGAGAAACGGACGCTTTCGATTTTCGTCGAAGCGTCCGTTTTTACTTTTGCAGAAGTTTTGGGTGAATTTGCATAAAATCCGTTTTCCTTTTCGCCTGATTCTACAATTACAACCGAAAACCAAAGCGATTCTATTGAAAAAAATAGTAAAATGTGATAAAATGCAAAGGAAATTCATCATTTGAAAGGTGGTCATTTTTTTGGACGTTTCTCTTTTCACCAGCTGTAAACAAAGGGTGGTGGACAACTGCTCGAAGGTCATCGTCGGCAAGGAGGATGCCATCCAGCTGGTATTCACCTGCTTTTTATGCTCCGGTCATGTGCTGCTGGAGGATGTGCCAGGCACCGGCAAGACGATGCTGCTGCGCGCCTTTTCCAAAACCATCGGCGGAAAATTTAAACGCATCCAGTTCACCCCCGACCTGCTGCCGTCCGATTTGACCGGCATCAACTTCTACAATCAAAAAACAGGCGACTTTCAGTTCCGCGAAGGTCCGCTTTTTTCCAATATCATCCTCGCCGACGAAATCAACCGCGCCACCCCGCGCACCCAATCGAGCCTGCTGGAGGCGATGGAGGAACGTCAGATTTCGGTGGACGGCACCACCACCCAGTTGGAGGAGCCGTTCATGGTCATGGCGACCCAGAACCCGCTGGAAAACTACGGCACCTTCCCGCTGCCGGAAGCGCAGATCGACCGCTTTTTTATGAAGCTCAAGCTCGGCTACATGAACCGCGAGGAGGAGCTTTCGGTCATCCGCCGTCCTTCCAGCTCGCAGATTGTCGAAACGCTCGAGTGCGTGGTTTCCATGGAGGAGATTGAGCAGCTCAAGCAGATGATTCCGCAGATTCAGATGTCCGACGAGGTAGCCGACTACCTGATGGAGATTGTCACCCGCACCCGCACCGACAGCCACTTTACGCTGGGTGTGTCCACCCGCGGCGCGATTGCTCTGTACAAAGCCTCTCAGGTGACCGCAGCGCTGTCCGGCCGCGACTATGTGCTGCCCGAGGACGTGCGCTATGTCACACCGTATGTGCTGTGCCACCGCATTGCCAGCGGCGGTCCGACCCGCACCGGAGATGTGGAGGAATACATCGCCAAGCTGCTTTCGGAAATCCCTGTCCCGCTGGAAACTATCCGCAAATAAAGGAGCTGATCGCTTGATCATACTGCTGATCGTCTTTTTTCTGGTTTTGGCGGCGGTGGAATACTACTCCCGACGGCACGGGCTGGAGCGCATCTTTTACGACGTTCAGCCCAGCCGCAGCCTGCTGGAGCCGGACGAAGAATTTACCATCCACTCGACGATAGAAAACCACAAGTTCTGGTTTGTTCCCTATGTCAGTATGTCCGAAAATTTTCCTGTGGGGATTTGCGTCCCTGGCGAGGAAAAAAACATCTCCAAGGAGGTCATCAGCTTACAGGTGTATGCACACTCGGCTGCCACACCCTCTCAGCAGCTGACCAGCACCACCCTTTCCTCCAGCTTTTACCTGATGCCCAACCAGAAGCTGGTGCGCAGCGTCACCGCCTTTTTTCCCAAGCGCGGACGCTACCTGTTTTTAGGCTGCAATATGCACGGCGGCGACTTTCTGGGCATCAGAGACGCCTACCAGAAGTTTACGCAGTTTAAAGAGGTGGTGGTCATGCCCCGCCAGGTGCAGTCGCCGCAGCTGGAGCAGATGCTCGGCGGCGTCATCGGGGACATCTCGGTCAACCGCTTCATCTTTGAGGACCCGATGCTGACCGTCGGCTTTTCCGAGTACACCGGACGTGAGCCGATGCGCGACATCAGCTGGATGCAAAGTGCGCGGCTTGGCAGGATGATGGTCAAAAACTATGACCACACCGTTGACCTTTCGGTTACCATCCTGCTCAACGTCCAGTCGGTGCTAAACGCCTTTGAGGACGAGGAAAAAATCGACGAGTGCTGCTCGCTCATCCGCGCGGTCTGCGAACAGCTCGAGCAAAACCACATCAAATACCGCTTGATGTCCAACGCCATCCCTGCGGGACTGTCCACCCTGTCTGCCGACACCGAGCAGGGACTGGGCAGCAAGCATTTTTACCGCATCATGGAGCTGCTGGGCAGGGTATCGCAGGGTGCGTGCGAGAGCTTTTCCTTCACCCTGCGCCGCGCCTGCCTGTCCAGCGAGCAAGGACGGTACCACATCCTGGTCACCCCGAGCCTTTCGGACAGCTGGAAGGAGCAGCTGCACCAGCTGCGGGAGCTGACCTCTGACAAGGTTCTGGTGATGACACCCGAGCTGCTGCACCAGTCGGACGAGGAGGCGGACGGCAAGGAGGGAAAAAGCGCATGAGTGTATACTTTATCTTAAAGATGGCAGGCGACCTGTCGCTTTTATATGCCGCTGCCAACGCCTTTTTCTGCATGACCAGCTGCGACATCACCTATCTGCCGCTGCTGGTGCTGTCCTGCTGCGGCGGGCTGGGACTGTTTTTAAACAGCAAAAAGCCTGTCCTGCGCTATCTGGCGCTGTTGTTTGCTCCGCTTGCCTTTTTAGGGGACAACTCCACCTTCACCGGCGTGATGATTCTGATTTCGGTGGGGTATCTGGCGATTATTCTGCACCGGCAGAACTTTGCGCTGACCTATGACGACCGGCTGGCGTTTCTGTCGCTGTCCATCAAGGTGCTGGTCGCCTGTCTGATTCCCATTCTCACCTTTGCCTGGGGAGAGTTGCCGCGCTTTATCCCGTTTGTCATCCTGCTGTTTGTCTGCACCCTCATTCTGACGCAGGCGCTGCGGCACGACTCCAGCGTCTATTTGCAGCGCAGATACCGCACCGCCGTTTTGCTGTGTGCGGCTGGGCTGGCGCTGCTGGTCGTTCTGTTCTCCTCCTCGTGGTTTATCAACCTGCTGCTCCAGCTGCCGTACCTGTTCTACCGCTGGGTCATCGCACCTGTCATCTTTCTGGTTGCTCTGGTGGTCGGCGGGGCTTTGATGCTTATTTTCAGTCCCTTGCAGGATAAAATCAGGAGCTTTCTCTCGCAAATTTACGACCAGTTTGTCGGTCGCCTCAACGCGCCGCTGCAAGAGCTGCCCAAAGATATGGAGGCGGAGGCTCCCTTTCAGCTGCTGGACTATCTGGGTCCGCTGTTTACCCTTGCCATCTCTATCGCGGGTTTGATCCTGCTGGTACGGCTGATCAAACGCAACCGTCACCGCTTCCAGCCCTCCAATGCCAAGGAGACCCGCAGCACCGTTTCGGGCAGCCGTTACTTTGAGGCAGCTGCACCGGCAGACCTCTTTCCTCCGTCCGAGCCCAGAAAGGCGGTCCGCTACTACTACCGCTGCTTTTTGCGCACCTGCCAGAAGATGGGTGTTTTCTTCCCCTCTTCTGCTGACAGCCAAACTATCGAACAACAGTCACAGAAGTTCTTTCGACCGGAGAGCCTGGGTCAGCTGCGTCAAGTGCGCCGGGTGTATATCAAAGCCCGTTACAGCGACGACCCTGTGCAGGAACAGGATGTGCAGCAAATCAAATCCGCTTATGAGTATCTAAAGGATGAGCAGGAAGAGATGGACAAACGATAGCTTCTGCATATTCTGTCAATACAAAGCAAAAAAGACCGACCTGTAAAACAGGTCGGTCTTTTTATGCTGTTATATCATGCGAATAAGTTAGCCTCTGATTTCCAGCAGCTTTTGCTTGAGCTGTTCTTCGATGCGTCCCAGCTCGGCTTCTGCATCTCTGCGCTTTTGTCTGCCCTCCTGCTGAATCTTCATCACCTCGTCCAGGGTGGAGATGAGCGACTCGTTGGTTGCCTTGAGGGTTTCGATGTCCACCACGCCGCGCTCCGATTCCTTGGCGGTTTCGATGGTTGCCATCTTTAAGGTCTGTGCATTTTTGCGCAGCAGCTCGTTGGTCATATCGGTGACCTGCCGCTGTGCCTGCGCTGCCTGCTGGGAATGGGTGACACCCAGCGCCAAAACCATCTGGCTTTTCCACAGCGGGATGGTGTTGACAATGGTGGACTGAATCTTTTCGGTCATCAGCGTGTCGTTGTTCTGCACCAGGCGCAGCTGCGGAGCCATCTGAATGGAGATCATGCGGGTCAATTCCAAATCGTGCAGTTTCTTTTCAAAGCGATCGCACAGCGCTGCCAAATCGTTTGCCGCCTGTGCATCCTCCGGCAGGTTGGTTCGTCTTGCACGTTCCACCAGCTCTGCCAGCTGGGTGGAGCGGACCTCTGCCAGCTTTTTCTGACCTGCCAATATGTACATCGACAGCTCTTTAAAATAGGTCTTGTTGATTTCATACATTTTATCCAACATTGCCACATCCTTGAGCAGGACGACCATCTGGTTTTCCAGACCCTGTACAATCTGGTTGATGTTGGTTTCTGCCTTGGCATACTTTGCCTTCATGGTGTTGAGCTTGTTGGTGTTTTTCTTAAAGAAGCCAAAGAAGCCCTTGTCCTCTTCCTCTTCAAAGTTTTTCAGCTCGGTGACGACGCCGGTCAGCATCTCGCCGATTTCGCCCAAATCCTTGGTGCGCACATTTTCCAGCGCACTTTCGGAAAAGTCCGCCATCTTCTTCTGTGCGCCTGCGCCGTACTGCAGGATGACACTGGAGTTGCTTAAATCAATCTGAGCGGCAAAGTTGTTCACCATCTGCCGCTCCTGCTCGGTGAGCATGCTTTCGTCGAACGCCGGTTTGGACTGCTCCTGTGCCATCGGCGGCTCGGGCTGGGCGGTCTGCATCTGCGGCGCCGGCTCACTGAATGGGTCGAGTGTCAAGGTCAGCTCCGGCTGGAGCATCTTTTCATTTGATTCAGTCATTTCTATCTCCTCCTCTGCTTAGCGGCTACTGCTTCGGCTCAAATTCCGAGCCGGTCAGCCCTTCCTGCTTGAGCATCGTTTCCAAAACGGTGATGTCCGAGCTGACATCCAGCACCTCGTCAGTAAACAGCTTATCCAGCAGGTTTTCAAAGGCAACGTTGATGGTGTCCAGCGTAGCCTCGATCTGCTGTTTTGCACTGCGGATGTTTTCCCCCTGCACCGGCTGGCTGTCAAATTCCTCATAGACATTCAGCAGCTTGAGGGTGGTCGGCAGGTAGTAGTTCATCAGCCTGCGGATGTCCGGCAGCTTTTCGGGGTGCTCCTGTACCTGTTCAAAGATTTTCTTTGCGATGATTTCCATCTGATCCATCTTTGCAGAGATTTCCTCCCCCTCGATTTTATCGTTGGAGCGGCGAATCTGCTCAATCATCTCCCGTCCCTGCCGGATGGTGGCAGCCAGTTCGGGATTTTCGGCAAACAGCTGTTCATCCTGTTTTGCCTGTTCTTGCTGCTGTTTTTTCAGTTCCTCCTGGCGCTTCTGCTTTTCTTTTTCACGCTGTTGCGCCTGCTGCTGCACATACAGATACTGATTGTACACCTCATCGGTGAGCATCAGGCAGGTCTTCTGGTCGTCGATGTGCGCGCCCGGCAGCACCTTTTTGCGAATCATCTTCTGCAAATCGCGCAGTACGAAATTTTTGTCCCTGCCGCTGTCCCTTACCAGCATATCAATCGGGCAAAACTGGCTGGAGCCGACCGTTTTGAGGTAGCGTTTTAAGCGATTGGTGCGTTTGAGCAGAGAGATTCCCTTTCCCAGCATACCGCCTGATACGCCCAGCAGCAGTACAAAAACGGCTGCTATCACTGCAAAGGGCGCGCCCAGCAGGTCGGTCACCACAGCAAACCAGCTGCTGACTAACAAAAGCAGGGTGAAGATTCCTAATCCCACGCTGCCAAAGACGGTGAACAGGATGCCGGAGACACTGACTGTCTTGTATCGACTGACTGCCGGTGGATTGGGTGCATGATTTTTCTGCGATGACCCATACTGATTAGGACCGACGTGGTAACGCTGCTGGCTTTCCTGCTGTTGCCGCTGCTGCTGTTGCCCTGTATGATTTCCCTGATAAGAAGAAAACTCTTTTTTAACGTCCCGCGCGATGTTGCCAAAATCCCGTTTGATATTCTTGATTTCCTGCGAACGCGAAATCTCCTCAATTTTCTGACGCACCCGGCGCTCAAAATCTTCCGGCACCGCACGCCACCTCCAATCCATCCATATGATTATTCATATTATAGAACATTTTTGTCAAAAGCACAAGAAAATCGACCAATCCGAAAAAGAATTAAAGATTTGTTTAAAATGTAAATTCCTTCCGGCGCAGCCGCGGTCAAAATTTTTGCCGTACACAATTTCCTGCGATATTTTGTTGCTCGTTGCAAATAGTAAAAAGGAGCTTTTGGCTTTTCATTTTCATCAAAATAAAAAAACTGTGAGGGATCGCAATTTGAAACAGAAAAAAACTTTTCATCTTTCGCTGCGCCGCACCTGGCAGCTGATGACCGGCGGCTTGAGCGTGGTCACCCTGGCAGCACTGTGTTGGGCGCTGTGTCTGTCCGCTACCCTGCCCGACCGATACTATCTGGCAAAGGGCAGCCGCTTTTCCCTGGGGGATTCTTCCTTGATTCAAACCAGCAGCAACGACGGCTACCCGCTTTCGGTCTATTCGTCCACCGGGAACACCTTTCGGATGGATTTAAAGCTGCTGGGACTCATCAATATTAAGCCTGTCAGTGTGCAGGTGGTCGACCGTCGGGTGGTTGCCCTGTGCGGAACACCTTTTGGCATCAAGATGGTCACCGACGGCGTGATGGTGGTCGGTACCGGCGCTGTCACCGACTGCAACAGCCGCGCGGTCAGTCCGGCACAGACCGCCGGTATCCAGGAGGGGGACATTATCCTTTCCATCAACGGCGAAAAAATCTCCTCCAAAAAGCAGTTGACGAAGCTGGTGGAAAGCAGCGCCGGGCAGCCGCTTTCGCTGGTGGTGCGCCGAGGGGAGCAGCTGACCTCTCTGCACCTGTCGCCGGTGCGTTCCTCGCTCGACAACAGCTACCACCTCGGGCTGTGGGTGCGGGACAGCTCGGCAGGTATCGGCACCATGACCTTTTACGACCCGAACAACGGCTGCTTTGCCGGTCTGGGACACGCCATCTGCGACGTGGACACCGGCCAGCTGATGCCGCTTTCACAAGGGGAGATCGTAGAGGCTTCCATCATCGGTGTACACGCAGGAAAATCGGGCAGTCCCGGGCAGCTACAGGGCGCCTTTGTTGCCAACCGTTCCATCGGTTCTCTGTACACAAACAGCTACAACGGTGTTTACGGACGGCTGATGAACCAGCCGGTCGACGCGCAGACCATTCCGATGGCACAGTGTCAGGAGGTGCGTCAGGGACCGGTCAAGATTTTGACCACCGTATCCGGGCAAAAGCCGCAGCTGTTTGACGCCTGCATTGAAAAACTCAGCCTGTCACAGGACGAACCGACCAAGAACACGATCCTTCGCATCACTGACCCGGACCTGCTGGAATTGTCCGGCGGCATCGTGCAGGGCATGAGCGGCTCTCCCATCATCCAGGACGGTATGCTGGTGGGTGCTGTGACCCATGTGTGAGTACGTCCACGATACCTACAAACCCTCAAATTTTAGGGAGTCGAGGATAAAGATCGATGACAATCTGTCCGTCGGCTCCCTTAAAATATTCAATTCGTTCCAATATTTCCTTTAAGAGTTCGTTTCGTTCCTGGTTGGTCATATGGTCGTAGCTTGCAAGCAGCTCCTCTGTCTGAGGAATCAGGCTTGCTTTGGAGGATTGGCTTTCTTCCAGCCGTTGTACTTTCTTTTGAAGTTCTGTTTTTTGAGCTTCCAGGTCTTCCATCGAAAGGACAAGCTTTGCTCTTCTGTTCTGAAATACTTCGAAGGAATAGACTCCCTGCTCTACCAAGTCAAAGGTATTTTCCAGCTGTTTGGATAGCTTTTTAAGCTCCTGTTCGATTTTCATCAGCTGCTTTCTGGTAATCTCGATATCGTCTGTATAACCGACCGTATCGATTTTAACCTTATATCCCTTCAGCCAGCTTTTCAGTGCTCCAATAATCTCCTTCTCCACCACATCAAAGTATGCACTGCAATTATGACAGTTCCTTGAATTGGTGCAGCGAAGGCGCGGAGCATGATTTCTTGCTGCTGTCATGGTTGTTCGCCCGATCCGCTTACCGCATATCGAGCAGAAGAGCAAACCAGAAAAAGGATTCATCAGCTGATATTCTTCCCGAACCGGTGCTGTTGGTTTTCGGTCCAGTCGGATTTCCTGCGCTTTCATAAAGTCTTCTTCGCTGACCAGTGCTGGATGCAATCCATTATAAATATCATAAGAGCTTATATCCTTTTTGCGTTTGATACGCTTTTTAATCTCTCCGTTTTCGATACTTTTGACCTGTCTGCTCCATCCTCTTCGAATCTTTCCCATATAGACGGGATTGGTAATAATCTGAGAGATTGTCGAATAGGTCCAAAGATCGCCATGCCTGGTTGGAACTTCGCGGTCATTGAGATAGTTTGCAATCATCTTGGTTCCCTGATGATTGAGATACATCTCAAAAATCTTCCGAATAATCGGTGCTTCCTCCGGGTGTGGCTCTAAGGTATAACCTTTTTCGTTTGGAAGCTTAACTCGATTATATCCATAGGGAGCGATACTTCCAATCCATTTTCCCTCTGATGCGCTGCTGTCCCGTCCGCGAATCAATCTTCGGTTGATGGTCTTATACTCTCTTCGGCTCATAAACAAGCCAAATTCGAAGTACTCTTCATCAAATTCGTTGGATGGGTCATAGATCTTGGTCGGAGTGATAATCTTTGTTCCGGAAAACTGAAACACCTGGCTGATATATGCCTGATCAGCTCCGTTTCCTCTTGCCAGACGTTCAACATCGACAACAAGGACTCCGGCATAAAATCCGGCATTCACCTCTTCCAACAGCTTCTGAATTTCCGGTCTTGCGGCGATTGACTCACCAGAAACGACCTCATAATAGGTTTTTGCAATATAATACCCTCGCTGTGCAGCCAGCTTGTCCAGAATTGCTTCATGGCGCTTGAGCGTTTCCTCGATGCTCAGCTCTGCATAATCCCTATCAAAACGCGACTTACGAAGATATTTTACATATTGCTCCATCTGGGGCCCCCTTTCTGGTTTCATTATAAGATGAAACGTATTTTCCCGTCAATGATACGGATCATGCTAAATTCTGGAAAAATACACAGCTTTATTGCGAGACGGTATTTTCATCTTGAACAGCAACTGCTTCCTCTGATATATTCCTTCTTTTGTAGTAATTGCTCACAATCTGATTCAGATGAGAGATACAGCCTTCGCTTGGAGCGTTGCAATACTCATCGTGGATACGAACAATCGAAGATTTTGTTTTTATTTCAGTTCTAATCATAGCTTCTCCTTTCGACGAAAGAAAAAAATCCTGTAAGAACAGTATGAACCACTACAAACAAAACTATTCAAATATAGGAAACAGCCACACCTTGAACCAACATTTTGAAAGTTCCGGTGTGGCTGTTTTATCTTCTTATTATATGTATCGTATTCTTGCTCGTCCCCCGATACTGGGAATATGCAGGCCTGTCTGCGGCAACAGACACCGTGATATCAGTTTTTTTACTGATACCCCCCTTTTACCCTGCGGCACGGGCTTTTTACGGTCCTCTTCATCATGGAGTCATGGCGTATCCGACCTGCCAGTGCCGGAGTATAAACGTTCAGGTTGCCGCTCTTACCTTTGATTTGTCGGATCAGTAATTGAATCCCTTTCCCGCAGGTAGTCGTCGCGTCTGCGCTTATTTCGCTTTCTGTTTGCAATACAGCCATGATGAAGTTTATAACCTACATACTGATCAGTATATTTTTCCTGTTTTTGATCTCCAGCAATATATTGAATATCCTGATCATCAATTTCTATGGTTTTTTGTTTCATTTTAAGAGCTTGGGCAAATTTGCGATGAATTACTTTTTCTAATCGCTCTTCGTTTAAGTTTTTAGATTGTCTTGGAGCAACACTACGATTTGCATCCTGTAAATAATACGATGGTGCACCCAGTCCCCTATCTGGATCAAGCAATTCAAGAACTGGAACTTCTACCCCATACCCGTATTTTTCTAAAAACAAATTGATATAATGTATATATTCTGCACTCTTTTTATACTGCGGAGTTATTTTTACCATAGCTGAAACAAATTCTTCTAAATCTCGTTTCACCTGATATGATAACTGATTGGACTCCATTCCTAATTTTGTATCAATTTGTAGATAATTCTTGCATTCATATATATTCTTCATCTTAGAAATGATAGATTCAAAAATGTGCAAGCCGTTTCCAATTGATTTTAAATTATATTGATTGATATCTTCTTTAATCTCTGTCAGCAACAACAGATATCTTTTTGTTTCGCTGTTAAAGCTGATCTTTTCTAAAATATGTATTACATACTCTAATGTATCAGTATTAACCAACGGTGGTCTTAACTCAGAAATTAAAAACTCATTATCAACCAACTGGTCAAGAAAGGCTTTTATTCTGTCTCGAGATACACCATAATTTTTTTCTGATAAATACTGCAACAATTCTGAAAATGAGATAAAATCTTGACTTAAAATTTCATAAAACGATATTTTACTAATCAATTCTTGATTTGTTTAAAAATCTGTTTCAATTAGTTTATATTTGTTTATTATACTGTATTAAGATAATAGAATTTTTTTCAATTTATAGGAGATGTTTATGAAAAAGCTTTTTGTTGGAGAAGTTATTCGGAAGAGAAGAATGGAACTTGGTTTAAAACAATATGAGCTTTGTGAAGGTATTTGTGAACCTGTAACAATGTCTCGATTGGAAACAGGAAAACAGACACCATCTTACAATAAATTAAAAACAATTCTTCAACGTCTTGGATTACCTGACGATCAATGTTACATGTTATTAAGTAAAAACGAAATGCTAATATCAGACCTTCAAACTGAAATCACATCTTGTAACGTACTTAAAGATCCTGAAAGAGGCTTGCCCAAAATCGAGGAATTGGAAAAGATTGTCGAGCCAGATGACACTTTGACCCGTCAATTTATTTTACGTTCCAAAGCCTCGCTGGGCAAAAAAGAAAATGGACAAATTGTTCCTTACACTTTAAATGAAAAACTAGACATACTCTTTGAAGCCATTCGATTAACGGCTCCGAATTTTGATATTGATTCAATTCATGAGGGTCTTTATAGTATTGACGAAGTGAAAGTAATCAACCAGATTGCTACCGTTTACTCTAATTTAAAACAACATAAAAAAGCAATTGATATTTACTATCAATTGCTTTGGTTGTTAAAGGGGAGAAAAGCCGATAGTTACGGGATTTTTCCCGGCAACCGGCTCGGCAACGGGATAGCAACGGAGTGTGCAACGGGCTGTCCCTGCCCGGATTTTTTCAGAATGGAAGCTCCATCTGCTCCGGCACCGGCGTAAATCCTTCCGGGATTTTTTCCGTCCCGTTGCCGCTGTCTGTTGCCGGTTCTGTCCGTGCGTTTTCCCGTTCCCATCCTTTCTGCCTGCCGTACCCGGCAAACATCCGGGGGTTGGAGAAATATTTCCAGCCGGTGACGCACTGGTTCATTATCTCGTTGATTTCCCGTATCTCCCATTGTTTCGGCTCGTCAAAATCATAGTTCAGGGCTTCTCTGTAAAGCTGCTTGGAGCAGACAGTATCGCCGGGGTAGCTGTCAAGGAAAGCCTGTATCATACCGGCCTTGGTGTCCTCCGGCATGAAGTCTCGCTGGTGTTCCTTTAAATGGCGCACCATTTCCGGGCTGAATGTCAGCTTCCATCTGCCGCTCCGGTAAATCTCCATCGCTTCCGCCCATACCTGGTTCAGATAGGCTCTGGAAGCGGCTTCGTCCTCTAAGATGTGTGTTTCCGCCTGTTCCGGGCATACCTGTATGGGGATGAAGCGGCGGTTGCCGGAACGGTCAAGGGGCAGGAAGTCAAGGGCGTTGGATGTGCCGCCGAACACGCACTGCCTTGGGCGGTCTGCCGGGTGGGTTTCATAGGGTATCTTGTAGACTTCCTTCTGGCGGCTCAAAAATAACTTGATTTTCTCTATGCTTTTGGCGTTTGCGGTGGCAATCATCTCCGACATTTCAATAATCCAGTGGCCTTGCAGCTTCCGGTATACGTTATCATCGTCCAGCTTCCGCAGGTCATCGGAGAACCACTCGTCTTTGACTGCCAGCAGGCGGAAGAAGGTGAACTTCCCGGCTCCCTGACCGCCCACCAGACAGAGCATGACTTCAAACTTGCAGCCGGGGGAAAATGCCCGGTGGATGGCTCCCAACAAAAACAGGCGCAGGGATTGGAAAGTATACTCATCCTCACCAGCTCCTAAAAAATGCCGCAGGCAGGAGCGTATCCGTTCGGTTCCGTCCCATGTCAGGCCGTTTAAATAATCCCGGACAGGGTGGTAGCTGTTCTCATTGGCGGCAAGGTCGGCGGCGTCCTGTATCTTTTTCTCACTTGTCAGGCCGTAGGTCTTTTCCAGATACAGCCGGATATATTTCATGTCCGTGTCGGTCATGGGGCTTCCGGCAGTTCTTTTATATCCGATTGGCTTTAAAATATCGGTGCGGTCGGTCAGCAGGTTGTAGGCAACCGCCCCGGCAAGGAGCGGGTCGCACTGGAACACGGTCAGGCAGTTGTTCATGCTGTTGCGAAAACCGCCTTTTTCGGTGGTTTCCAGCATGGCCTTTACTTCCTCAACGCTCCGGGCTGGCTCTGCGCTGTCTGCCATGTTCGCTATTTCCTGCCGTATCTGGGGCGGTAAATTCTGCCATTCGTCTTTCAAGGTTCCTCACTTCCTTTCCGTGTCCTGTGATAAGCGCCGCCCGCTCCTGAATGTCCCTGGAGAGAAGCACGTCCATCAGGTATTCCACCCGGCTCATGTTCTGCAGGGCTTCTGTAAACCGGGGGTTCCATGCTTCGTCCGGCTGGCGTGGGGCGTATTCCTCCTTCCAGCGGCGCAGGAGATGGTAATAGTCGGACAGCACCCGGAAACAGTGCCGCTCCATGCGCTTAAATTTCTGCTCTTCGGTTTCCTTCCGCAGTCGTGGCCGGATAGGTTCCTTCCCGGCGTTTCTCCCGTCCTCATAGGGGATGGTAAAGTCCTGCGCCAGCATAAGGGCGGCTTCCCGGCTCCCGATCCCGTGGAGCCGGGAAACGAAATCAATCATGTCCCCGGTGGCTCCGCAGCCGAAGCAGTAAAAGCGGCGGTCAACCTTCATGCTTGGGTTCCTGTCGTTGTGGAACGGGCAGACGCACATCCCGTTCCGGTTTACTTTGATTCCATAACGCTCCGCAGCCTGCCTTGTGGTAACGGACTGTTTCACGGCTTCAAATACGTTCAATAGGTGTTCCCTCCTGATAATGAAAAAGGCACCTGCCAGCGATTTCAAATCACAAAACAAGTGCCTGTTTAAAGTTCTATATTCTGTTGTTTCTGTGTCCGGGGCGGCTTCGGTTTCCCTGTCTGCTCCTGCCGGATGCGTTCCTGCCGCCCTTTCAGGCTCTCCTGTACGGACGGTTTCTTTCCCGGCTCGGCGGTCTGGCGGTACTGTTCGGATGGCAGCACCTGATTGAGCCAGTGGCGCACGTCACGGAGTACCTTCACATCTGCCTGAACCGCTTCCAGTTCCTTCTTTTGTCCGGGCAGGGCGGCGGCAAGCTGTTCCCGTTCGGATTCCAAATCTTTGCGGGAGTAGGAATTGCCTTTCAGGTTGGCTTTCAAATACCGGACAGCGGCATTGTAAGCGTCCAGTTCCTCCCGGTGGCTCTCCGCAAACTTCTCTTTTTTCTTCTTCCAGCCGATGGCGGCATACTCCGCATGGACTGGCTTGGCGGCTTCGTATTTGTCAATGTAGGAGAGCATGGTATTGATGGTCTTTATCCGCTTCTCGCTTTTTTTCATGCTCCACATGACGGAAACGGCGGTCTTGCTGATTTCATCCAGCCGGGTGTCAAGGCTTTCCACGGTGGAGATTCCCTTTTTCCGCAGGAAGTCCATCGCCGCCTGCACTTTGTTGTAGTCGGCAACCGTGCCTTTCAACTTCCCTCTGGAAGTCCAGTCGGCACGTTCCCCGCTCCGCTGTTCCAGATACCGGAATAACAGTTCCGGGAGTGTCGGTTCCTTCGCCTGCTCCAATGCTTCCAGCAATACAACCTTTTTCTCTTTTAAGTCAGACAGCCATCCCTTTAGGCTCCGTACCATCTGCCGGATGGACTGCATGAGCCGGTTAGCGGTTTTGATGTCCCGGTTCAGGTTTCCGATGTTGGTCTGGATTCCCTTCTTCTCCATCTGGCAGGCGGCCGCTCCCATGTGGACGGTGGGGATTTGGTCAATCCCCTGTCGGGCATAGGAGCGCAGGGCAAGCCGTTCCGGGCGGTCGTTGGCTTCCAGATAGCGGTTGGCCGTGTCCGCCCATCCCTGCCGCCAGATTTCGGCGTACTTCTGGTCGTTCCAGTCTACTGTGTTCTCCTTATGGCTTTTCCATCTGCCGGACGGGAGCCGGATTCTTTCGCCCTTTTCGTCAAGGTCATAAACTTTTCGGCTCTTGGGGAGCCATTTCCCATTTTCGTCCACTGCCCGCATGGTAAGCATGATATGGGCGTGGGGGTTGCCGTCCCCTTTGTCGTGGATGGCAAAGTCGGCTATCATGCCTTTGGAAACAAAAAACTCCCGGCAGTAGTCACGGATAAGGTCAGCGTGTTGTTCCGATGGGATTTCCCTTGGGATGGCAAGCACGAACCTCCGGGCAAGCTGGGAGTTCCATTGTTTTTCCTGCGCTTCGGCGGAGTTCCATAGAATATTGCGGTCTGCAAACTCTGGCGGCGCATGGGGCGGGAGCATGATTTCTTTGTGGGTGACTTCGTTCTTGTAGGGATAATATTTCTGCTCTTGGTCGTATTCAGAGAACAGCTTCTGGCCGCTCTGGTAGGCGGCGGCAGAAACAGCGGATTCGTTATTACTCCGTTTGATGATGGTGATTTTACAGTGCGGGCATGGCAAGTGTGCGCCCTCCTTTCTCCCGGATTCCGGGCAAAAAAATAGCAGGATACCTTTTCAGATTTCCTGCTTGGGTGTGCCGCCGGTGGGCGGCAGGTATTTAGTTGTTGGATGGGTTAGCTGCCTGATAGATAGGAAACAGCCTTTTTAAAATTTTTGTATCTCCTTTAATGCTTTTTGAATATCCTTATAAACTAATGGCTGCATACTATCTTCATAAACAGATGTATCTGCCTTATAAAGTGGGGAAAGAATATCCTCCCTCAATTCGGGCTTATACTTTGCAATAACCGGCAATAGTTTGATACATTGTCGTGCTGTAATGGGTTTGATGTCTGTTATGTGTTTCAAATATTTATCAATGATTTCATCAATCTTATAATCTTTATCCCATTTTGCATTATAGGCAAGCAATGTAAGCCCCCTTGTGCGAATATAAGAATTGTCACTGTCCAGCATATCGCTCAATCTATCCATATAAGGATAAATGCAATCTGTTTTTTCGCTTTCTTTTTGTAATTCCTGTAGTGCTTTGTAAGCAACACTATTATTTTTATCGAACAATAATTCAAATGTTTCTGCTATATTAACTGACACGGCGTACTCCTTTACAAACCAGAAGTTATCTTATCAAAACATAAACAACAATAAATCCCACCAGAAATGTAGAAAAATAGCTGTCCAGATACTTTTGGTCTTAATAAAAACAAAGCTGAAAATACAGCTTACCAGCAAAACAGTGATGAATCCTTGTGTTTGTCAATAAAAAAGTCTTGCAAAAGGGCTCCAAAAAAGTGAGCACCTTCAACACCCAATAAACTTGTCAGGACTGCATGGGGCGAGCCCCAACGCACACCTTTTGGTGCGCTAACAGATCACGCTCTTTTGCAAGAGTTTTGGAGCCCTTTTGCGAGGGTCGGGCGCACGAAACGCTCACGCCCTTTTGCTCACATTTTGGAGCCCCCAAGCCCTTTTTCAAAAAGAACTGCGTTGCCGGTGCATGGACTGCGTAAGACGGTAGCTTTCACCGGAGAAAATCACAATATGGCTGTGGTGGATTAGCCGGTCAACCAGAGCTGCCGTCAGCCTGTTGTCTCCAAAGACGGTGTTCCACTGAGAAAACTCCAAGTTGGAGGTAATAATCAGGCTCTTGCGCTCGTAGCAGTCAGAAATCACCTGGAACAGCAGCTCGGCTGCATCCTTGTGCAGCGCGGTACAAAGCCAATTTCGTCAATCACAATCAGCTCCACCTTTTTCAGAGAGCCGAGGAAGTTGTTGAGAGTGCCTTTGTTGTTCTTCTCGAGCAGGAGATTGGCAAGACCGGCTGCGGTAAAGAACCGCACCTTTCGTCCTTCCTGGCAAGCTTTCAGGGCAATAGCCGTTGCAAGATGTGTCTTGCCTGTACCAACCGTTCCCATAAAGATCAGGTTTTCCTTTGGGGTGAGAAAGTGCAGATCAGTCATATATTCCTGCGTTAAGCCGCTGGGAAGTTCAATGGCAGAATTCCAGACAAACTCATCCAGGGTTTTCAGTACACGGAACCCTGCTGTTTTCACCATGCGGTTAATACGGTTGGCCTCTCGCTCCTGCAACTCCAGCTTTAGAAGCTCGGTCACATACTGCTCGGTGTTCTCGTACTGTACAGAACGCCAGCCCTTTGCCATACCGCCCAGCTTCACCTGCCGCATCATCAGTTCAATCTGCTCAGCCATGGGCATCGCCTCCCATCAGGCCATCGTAAATGGAAAGATTGGGATTGTAGTTCAGCATTGGGTCGGAAGTCAACTGCAATGGGTCAGGCCGGTATTCCTTTTTCGCAACCATGTAGTAGCACTGGCGCAGGCTGTCCGTATCGGTTCTTCCGTTCTGTGCGGCCAGCTCCAATGCATCGTCGCACAGGTCAGCATTGCCGTCGTTCACAATTTCGCTGAGAAGTTGTAAGGCGTTCTTGCGCTCTTTGCCTTGTGTGGAGGCCAAGTAAGTCTGCCATTGTTGCGGCATCTGGTGGAAGAACCGGGTATTTTCCATTGCCCGGGGCTTTTTGCAGAGAGTGGACACATACTGCGTCCAGTCATAGATCTCATCATTCTGCTTATAACTGCGCCGGAAGGTACCAACAGCATGGTGGTCGTGGAAAAATTCAATGTGGTCAAAGAAGATTTTGGCCTGTACCACCTCGCCAGCCAGTGCCGGGGACAGTCCATACCGGTTCGTGTCAATCACCACAAAACCGGTCTTGCTCACAGTCAGCGTAGAATAGCGGAATACCGTGAATGGATAATCCGGCAGATTCAGCAGCGCATCCGCATCTGCCTGCCACAGTTCCCGGATCGGAATCTTGTGGATGTAGTGGTCACGCTGGGCATCCTTTTCGCACCAGCCCCACAGGTATTCCTCATTAAACTTTTCAAAGGAAGTAATGGTGGGAACTGGCACAAAGGCATTTCTGCGGCTGTATCCAACCTTGTTCTCCACATTGCCCTTCTCGTTGCCAGAGGCCGGATTACAGAACTCGGCCTGGAAACGGTAGTGCAGCATAAAACGGCTGAAACCCTCTGTGAGAGATCGCTCAGTGCCCCGCAAAACCTATGCAACAGCGGTGGTCATGTTATCGAAACGAAGCCGGGGAGGTACACCGCCCATGTGTTCAAAGATGCGCTTCATCCCTTCCAGCAGGCACTCCTGGTTCTGCGAGGGGAATGCTTGCGTATAACCCATATTAGAGTGCGGGAAGGAGATGGTCAGAGCGTAGCCCTTCTGCTCCTGCCCTCCGGCATCGTAATACAGGAACTCGCCGAAATCCACTTGACCACATCCGGGTGTGCGTTCCAGAGGAAGGAAACCTGCACTTTGGACTTTCATCACATACTTCTTCTTGCGGACATATCGCTTCACGCTGGAGTAGCTGCCTGTAAATCCGTACTCGTCCCGTAGGCGACAGAAAAGTCGCCAGGCTGTATGCCGCTGCTTTCTTGGCACCTTGCGATCTGCTTCCAGCCAGCTGTCCACAATAGGAATGAACTTCCCCAGCACCGGATAACTCGTTGGCTCAGTATCCGGGAGATTGTCCTCGCTCCAGTTTTCCTTCTGGGCGTATTTCTGGACAGTTTCAAAGCTGTGACCCGTGATGCGGGATATTTCCCGCAAACTTTTCTCTTCATTTTCGTAGAGATCTTTGATATACTGCACTTGAGCCATTTGGGGTGCTCACATTTTGGCGCCCTTTTGCTCGATTTCTATTTTACCGAAAACAGATGAATCCTCCACTTGTGAATACCGAAATAAAAATATCGCCTTGAATCCACGCAGGAAAATGAATAATTAAAAACATCAAAGAATTGATAAACACAGCAAGATACTTTTTCTTATCGTTCAATATAGCATTCAAAAACAGTCCTCTAAAAACCATTTCTTCTCCAATAGCTATAGAAAGAACCTCTACTACAGTGTTTATTCCAAAAGACTCGCTTATCGTAATCTTACTATTGGTCAAGTATTCACTTATAAAAATATAAATTGTAAATAATAGCATTATTGGAACAAATATCCAGCAGTTTTTCCTTAATAGATACATTTCTTCCTTTTTGACGAACATATTGTCACTAAAACGAAAATGAATCACGATTGCAGGCAAAAGCCAGAACACAAGCTTGATATATACTTCTTTTGTAAATTCGTCAATTCCAATTTGGGTTTTCAAGTACAATTCTAATAAGCTCCATAAACCATAAAGTATCATGGCATAAATAATAAGCGAAGTACGCAATTTTGAATTTGTTTTCATTCAGTGTTCTCCTAAATCTATATAGTTTATTCCAGTCAACTTTTCAATAAATTCCGATTTTTCACTGGCTTCATTATACGCTATCCCATTGAAAAAGTATAGCTGGATTTCGGAAAACTTGTCGGGCGGAAATAGTTGGAAATAGTTTGCAATGCAAGGTAGTTCCGGGCGGCAAGTCCACAAAGGGGTAGCTGGCGGGGCCAGCGCAGGGGAAGTGTAACGTCCCCTGTGATGATAGGAGCGAAACGAAAATCATCTGCTGTCCGCAGGACGCCCCCGGCAGGGCGCAATGCACCACTTCCCGAAGTGGTGTATAATTGCGCCCTCTTTCAGAGGGGGAAGCCACGCTTACCGCTCTGGAAGCTATTATGACCGTTCCCGGTCTGGCTCTTTTCTCTTGGAATGGGGCGTTTTCTCCCTCGTCTGCGCCTTTGCTTCCGCCAGCCTGCGCCGGATTGAATTGTCCCGCTTCTGGATAAACCGCTGTCTGGTGTCAGCGATAAAGCGGCGGCACTCCGGCTCCGGGATAGCGTCCAGCTTTCGAATTGTGCTTTCCACAATCTCCCTCGCCTGCCTGTCACGAATGACCGGCACGATTTCCCGAAGTCCGGCAAGAGTTTCCTGTTTCGTGGCGGCGGCGTACTGGTAAACCATAGCCAGCTCGTCCTTTGAAAATTTCACATTCATTCCGTGTCCTCCTTTTCTGTGCCGGTTCCGGCAAATATCTGTTCTATGAGCTGCCGGGTGCTGTCCCGATGAAAGAGCAGCTTCAAGAACAGTTTGACCTGTTCCTCTGGCAAAAGCTCCGGGTGGGACAGGTATCTTTCCAACTCCGCCCCTCTGGTACAGAGCCGGTGCGTCCGCTCTTTTCGGGTCAGCGTCTTTATCTGGTGTTCCAGAATCTTTTCCTCATGCTGCGCCCTCCGCAACTTTGCTTCGGTTTTCTCTATTTCCTGATTGAGTTTTTCCAGCTTTTCACTCATAGCGTCAGCCCTCCGTTCTGGGAATGAGTACATATGTCTTGTTCGGCTCCCCAAAGCCTTGACGCACCCGCACAATCAGTCCGGCAGCTTCCAGCTCGTTTAAGGAACGCTTCACGGTCATGGTGCTGCGGGAGAGCGCCGCCGACAATTCCACAATCGGGAAACAGATAAATAAAATCCCGTTCATGTCCTCTATGCCATTTGCCAGAACATCGTCCAGCATACGGGCGTACATGATTTTTGCGGTGCTGCTGATCGGGAGCCGCAGCATGGCTCTCGGCAGAGGCATACTGGGCGGCAGGGGTGTGTCAATCGTCATAAATTCATATTCCATTCAGTTGGTGTCCTCCTTTTTCTGTTTTGAGCGTTTGGAAAGATAGCGGGGGCAAGCCACAATGACCGCCCGGAAGCTCTGCTTGCAATCATGCTGGCATTTCCGGCAAAGCTCGTTGTAGCTCCTGCGTCCACGCTCGTTTAAGAAGAAAGCAAGCTCTTTCTTCAACTTCTTTGACATTCTCGGCATAGTGCCTCCTTAATGAAAAATCCGCCCATGCTGGCGGTAACAGCCGCCGGTGGACGGATAGCAGATTTTTGTGTTGCATTTCGGGGCGATTTTCAGGGAAATTCAAGCCATAGAGCCGCCCGAAAATCCCCCGTGGTATTACGGGCAGGGTAGGCTATACCTTGCCCGATTGTTGGTTTTTGGTATCGTTTTGGTGTCCATTTTGCCGGTTCTCCCCGGTGTCGTTCCTGCCCCCGATTCTCACGGCGGCGTTTCGCTCCCCTTGGTACGCTCGCTGCGGTCAGGGTTCCTCCATTTCCCTGCCGCAGGTCACGGCGCTACATCTCCGGGGCGCATATCCCACACAAGCCGGTCATTCGGTTGAATTGATTCACCGATGAACTACTTGTATGATAGAACATTTTTGTACCCTGCTCCGTATATCCATAAAGTAGGAAATCCAGCTGAAAATCGAAAATTTCCACGTTCTCGGAAATGGTGTGGTATAATCTTTAGAGAGCGGCGGGGGAGCCGCCGGAAAGGAGCCATTCGCCTATGAAATCACGCCTTAGCATACAGGAACGGCTAAAGGATTTACGCACAGAGAGAAAGCTGAAGCTGGAAGAACTATCAAACCTGACCGGCATTTCAAAGTCTGCCCTTGGCAGCTATGAAGCGGACGATTACAAAGAAATCAATCATGGCAACCTCGTTATTCTGGCGGACTTCTACGGGGTGTCCCTTGATTACCTGCTGTGCCGGACAGAAAACAGGGAGCAGATAAACACGCCCTTAATGGAGCTGCACCTGAATGATGAAACAGTGGAGCTTTTGAAAAGCGGCAAAATCAATAACCGTCTGCTCTGTGAGATTATCACCCACGGAAAGTTTGAGCGGCTGATGACCGATACGGAAATTTACATAGACGGTCATGCGACCGCCCGCTTCCGGGATATGAACGAAGGGCTGGAAGAACAGCGGCTTGCCCTCATTCAGAAGCACCGCTATGTGGACGGGGATTTATATTCGGAAACGCTTCTTGCCGCCCAATTAGAGGAAGAAGATTTTTTCTGCCATATAACGCATAAAACATGGGATTCCATTCTCCACGATATACGGAAAGCCCATGAACACGACATTGACAGCACGCCGGATTTCTCCCTCGCAAAGAAAATGGCGCAAGATATTCAAAACGCCCTGAAATTCCCCGGCGACCACCTGACAAAAATCTGGAAAGTCATTTTAAATATGCTGGGTATCGACTTTGACAAGCTGCCCCCTGATGAGCAGAAAGTCTTGAAAAAAGTGCTGGCAAAATCGCCGGTCATTAAAAACAATCCTTTGAATTTCCGGCGCAGGAGAAAATAAAAACTGCCGTTGTTGGAATTGCGGTTCCTGCAACGGCAGCGCCTTTATTCGCTGACATATTCTATATCAATCCTGAAATCCCCGCTGTCATAGCTGACAGCCAGCCCATAGCTTCCGATTTGAAGCGTTTCCTCGTCCTTGACCGGATAAAAGGCTTTTTGTTCTGCGTCAAAAAGAACAACTTCCTCCAATAGCTGCCCGTCAATCGTGTTTAGAATCTCCCTGATACAATCGTCACAAAAAACAGACTTCATCTTGTGGGCGCTGACAATCCGCCGCCCCCGGAAAATCTCTGCATAGCCGTCTTGTTCTCCCGGATATGATGTTACATGAATACTCGCTTCGCTGATTTCATCATAACCAAAGGACAGGCGCATACCGCCGTATTCATCATCCGGGCTTTCGTCTGTGTGATACACGTCAAGGGAATAGGTTTCTCCTGTATTGACACAAACAAGAAATGCCTGTGCCGGATAGCTTTCCTGGCAGGTGGGGCAGCTCTCGGACGTGTTCGGAATGTACTGTATCAAATTCTCCATATCCCTGCCGTATTCACTGAATACCAAATCATGGCGGATAGTCTGGGCTATCTCGTCATACTCGTCCTCGGTGGCGGTGGCAAAGTAGGTTGCTATCATATTTAGTGTTTCTTCCACGTCCTGCTCATACTGGCGGTTGTTACGGATATTCCCGATTGCAATTCCAGCCATACATAGAACCGCCGTGAACGCACACATAAGAAATGAGCCGCACCAGATACTTTGCTTATCTGACCGGCTTAGGTGTTGTGTGGAATCTTCCTCGTCCTCATAAACGAACCAAAATTCCCGCCATGTTTCCTTTACTTTTTCCCACATTCTTTTCATCTCATGCCCTCCGTTTAGCTATTAGCTAATATAACATAGTCTAACAGAATCTATGATAAATGACAATCATATTATAGGCTTATGGTGTACAAAATAATAACTGACAGCTAACAAACGGGTGGTGGCAATGGAGAGAAAAGGATTAGGAAAGCGTATCAATGAGGTACGAAAAGACCGGGGCTTTACCGCAGACAAGCTCTCGGAATTATGCAATATCAACGCAACGTATCTTCGCCAGATTGAGGGCGGTGTGAAAATGCCCAGTCTGCCGGTATTCATAGATATTTGTAACTCCCTGCGGATTTCCCCTGATTATCTGCTTCAAGATGAATTGGAAGAAAACGAAATCAGCAAAATCAAGGAGCTGGAAGCACTCTGGAAAGACGTGTCGCCCAGCAAACAGGAGCTTGCCGTTGCTATGATAAAAGCGGTGTTGGAGCATAATGAACAGTAGGACAGCCAGCCGGTTCCGGCTGGCTGAATTGTTTTTTGTTTAAATGATATAGAAAAGCCCAGAACGGGCAACTTCACAGCTTCCCGCTCCGGGCAATATCCTTTTATTCTATGTTAAGAGGTGCCGTTATCCCTCGATGGCAATGTATTTCTTTTTTTCAGCTTCCGGTTCTTTCGCTTCTTCTTTTGGAATGTTAATCTTCAATACCCCGCTTTCATATTTTGCATGGATATCGTCCTCTTTCACATTCTCGCCGATGTAGAAAGAACGGCTCATACTGCCTGCATAACGTTCCTGACGTACAAATTTGCCTGTTTCTTTTTCCTTCTCATCCTTGTCAAGGCCCTTTGCGGCGCTGATTACCAGATAGCCGTCAGTTCCAGAGTAATCTCATCCTTCTTGAAACCAGGCAGGTCAATATCCACCTCATAATGGTCATCGTGCTCCTGCACATCCGTCTTCATCATTTTTGCTGCATGGTGCCCGTATAACTTCCACTCTGCTTTACGCATTGCTTTATCATCAAATGACGGGAACCCCCAAAAATCATCAAAAACATCATCAAATAAGTTTTCACCAAAAACACTAGGTAACATCATAAGTCATCGCTCCTTTTTTAATGTTAAAACCGAATTGTCAATCAGAACCAAGAATACTTGGGAAGAAATCGGAACCTCTCATCTGTTCCGTTTCCCTTTCCTTTGTTCTATCTGTGTTATAGCGTGCTTGTTAGCATTTGTCAATGGTGAGTGCTAATTTTTTGTGAACTTTTTGTGTCCTCTTAAAAAGCGAATCATAACCATTTTTTCTTTTTGAATTTCCAAATTAACGCTGCGACTGTCACAATGCTCACCAGAATTACCAATGGATATCCATATTTCCATTTGAGTTCCGGTATATGTGAAAAATTCATCCCGTACCACCCTGCCAGAAGCGAAAGCGGGAGAAATATTACTGTCACCACTGTAAAAATTTTCATCAGATCATTCTGCTCAATCGCCAGCTGGGATTGATATGCTTCCCGGAGCTGGGACACCATTTCCTGCAAATTCTTAACGGCACTCAGGTAACGGTCCGTTCTATTCCTCAAAGTCATCAATCTGCGGACTCCGTCTTCGCTAAATAGTTGGTTGTCATTCACGGTCATTTCATCAAAAATGAAATTAAGCTGCTCATAGTAGCGTTTCAGGCGCAACAGTTCCTGCCTCCATGCAGTAATGTATTTCAAATAGGATGCCTTGTCGCCGGACAGCACCTTGTCTTCATTATTGCTGATTTCTTCCTCAAGATTATTCAAAAAATCCATGTCTCCTTTCAGCAGTAACGAAAAAAAATGGTAGAAAAGCCGCTCATTTGTTGCTCCTTCTTCCCCTGTCATCGTATGCAGAATCATATTTGCTTTTTCTTCTGCCTCAGAGGTTTCACAAAATACCAGCAAATCCTTTCCGTCCAGATATAAGAGCATCTTAAAATCCTCTTTTTTTTCACTCTGAACATCGTACCAGTCAAATGCAAGGATATCGCAGTCCTTAAAACACTCAAAACTGTCCGTAATCTGTTCATCAATATACCGAAGAATCTTTTTATCCATATAAGGAGCAGCTTCATCGGTTTTTGTAAATGAAAATACTTTGTACATTTATCCTCCACGTCCTAACTTTGTTATATTTTCAATGTTGGAATATTGCTATTCTTCAGCAAGGAATTTTCGACTTTTTGATTCTATCTTCTGCTTCACCAGAAGAAGATTTTTCTCGTTCCAGTTCAATCACATCTGAAATATCACAATCCAACGCCCCGCAGATACGAAGCAGGGTTTCCATGCTGATATGCAATCCCTTTCCCATATTGGCAATCTGGTTTGTGGTGAGTCCTGCGGCAAGCCGCAAGTCCTCTTTTCTCATGTTCCGCTCTTTCAATGTATTCCAAAGCGGTTGATAGCTTATGTGCATTTATCGTCCTGCCTTTCTCCCAGTGCTGGGGTTCGTGCTTCCCATTATAGCAGTTTTCTTGCTAACTCGCAATATTTCTTGACGGCTCGCCGGTTCCGTCTGGATTGTGCTTTTCCTTTCCGCTTTTATTTACATCTAATTAGCCATAACCTGCTTAATGCCCTGGCTTTTTGCCGCAGGGTTGTCCGACCCGTAACCTTCCAGAAGGTTGATGACGCCCCATACCGCCAGACCGGCGCCAAGAGCCATGACCAGAATTTTAAGAATGTCGATTGCCTGATTGAAAAATTCCATATACGTTCCTCCATTTTGTTTGTTTGATGGTTTTGGGTACAAAAAAAGCCGCCCACATCGGCGGCGCTTCGGGTCATCATGGCCCGAAGTTACACGAACTCGTCGCTGTCCAGATCATCGAAGTTCAATAGGTCAGCTTCTTCGTCTGTGTCGGAGCCATCCACTTCGTACACCGTGTATTCGTCCTCCGGCTTTAGTCTCAATGGCCGGTGGCGGAACAGGCTTTCCAAGCGGAAGGCGTTTTTCTTTTTATCAAATTCGGCTGTGTACTTGTAATTCGGGTGCTTTTTCAAGTCATACTTCGGGGACAGGAAGGGCGGGAGCCCCCGAAGCTGCAAGATACATTTATCCCCGGGCATGGTGGTGATCTCGCTGGTGGTCATCAGTTCCCGGCCAAGCCGCTGCATATTCTGGCTGTAACTTTCAGACTGTCCACGGCTTCGGCCCTCGGTCTGCATAGAGATGGTGGCCTTGCCCAGCCAGTTTTCCGAAATATCCTTTAGGGTGGAAGCCTCCCGGCCTCCGAGGAATACGATACTGTCCATGTTGCCCATGATGGTTTCGGAATGGTCTTTGTACAATGCCTTGCACTGGCTCATAGCCTGATAAAAGAGCGTCAGGCTGATCTCCCGGGAGCGAATGACGGCCACAATCTTTTCCAGCCCCGGCACCTGCCCGGTGTTGGCAGCCTCGTCCCACAGCACCCGCACATGGTAGGGCAGACGCCCGCCATAGGTGTTGTCAGCACGTTCACACAGAAGGTTGAACATCTGCGAGAAAGCAAGGGCAACCAAAAAGTTGTAGGTGGTGTCCGTGTCGCTGATAAGGAAGAACAGCGCCGATTTTTCGTCCCCCAGCTTATCAAGCTCCAGCTCGTCATAAGACATGATCTCCCGAAGCTGGGGAATATCAAAGGGAGCCAGTCTTGCACCGCAGGAAATCAAGATGCTTTTGGCTGTCTTGCCGCTGGCGAGCTTGTATTTCTTATACTGCCTCACGGCGAAGTGCTGGGGGCTGCGGCGTTCCAGCCCGTCAAACATATAGTCCACCGCGTTTTTGAAGGTTTCGTCATCCTCCCGGACTTCCATGCTGTTTATCATTTCCACCAGCGTATTCATGTTGCGTTCTTCCTCCGGCCCCTCAAAGACGATGTAGGCCACAAGGGCGCAGTACAAGAGGGTTTCTGCTTTTGTCCAGAACTCGTCGCCCTCCTTGCCGTCGCCTTTGGTGTTGGCAATCAGGGCGGTAACAAATTTCAAAACATCGCTTTCCGTCTTGATATAGGCCAGCGATAGTGATAGGTAACCCTTTGAAATTATCTCCGGGTTTTCCCCCACTTCACACCGGACATGCGACTTTCACCGCATCCGGCGTTCCATCAAGCATAGTTTCAGCAGTGATACACAATCACTCTTTCACATTGGCTAAGTTTGCTACTTTGCCGCCAGTAGCGGCAGTCCTGCGGTAGCACGCAGTTTGTTCACTTTGGTAATAACTTTGGCATTCAGAGAGTATTCCTTCACCAACGCCACTACAGACATCATGTCTTCCGAGTTGACTATTGCCAATCCCTGCAAAGAAAGAAGCAACAGGTTCTGGTAGCTGTCATTGCCCTTCTTACAATCGTTTGTTTTCCTGTAACAAATACAGGTTTGAACATCCAGTTTCTTCCCGGTGATTGCACATTTACCGTCTTGCCCTGCATAGAGGGAGACCCGGTTGTCGTTGTATCTCACTGATTCGGTCGGTATCGGATGCCTCATCAGCCAGAGCATTGAATTTACGTCAATCCTGAGATTATCGTGTATCTCTGCTCTACCTTTTGGCGTATACGGATTGATTTTTCGGCTTTTCCGCATTGGAATCTTGAATTGCACGTAGGCTAATGGAACCAGTGGCGTTTCTCCAATCCATCGCATTTGCTTCGATTTTCCGTACCGTTTCCTTAGATATCTGTTTTTGATTTCGCCCTGCTTCTTGATTCCGTCAATACGATGGAGAAGCTGTCCATTGATTGGACGGGCGATATCGCTGAAATTCAAGTTGACCCTTGTCGCAATGCAGTAATAGTCCTGCACTCCGATAACCTTGGCATTATAGTCCCCCACATTCAGGCTTATTTCTTCAGCCGTCTTACTACTTTGTATTGCCTTGACACTGTCAGCCATTTCCTTGCTGATTCTGTGTATGGCTTTATCGCAGACATTTGAAGTTATCACCCACAAGTTACTTTTGCGCCGCAGTTTTATGCGAAAACCCAGAAACTCACTGTCACGTTTCCTGAGATTAGTCACTTTTGACTTTTCATCAGACACTTCCAGTTTTAGCCGTTTCCATAGCCAGTCTTTGACTGCATAATAGGTTTTCTCTGCATCCTCTTTGGTTCTGCAAAATATCTTGAAATCATCCGCATAACGGACAATCCGCATCTCCTTGAGGTTACTTTTCTTCAAGGCTGTATAGCTGTTGCACTTTTTCTCTGCGCCGTTGGGATAGTAGGTCACTTTACACGGATGTTTCATGTGCCCCACCATTTCATCCCACTGAGAGGCAATCCACCAGTCCAGTTCATTGAGGACAATGTTTGCCAGCAATGGTGAAAGGATACCACCTTGCGGCGTTCCCTTGGATGGGAGGACGGTTTCTCCATCAGGCATTTCGATTGGCGCTTTCAGCATGGCCTTGATGATCTGAATCAACTTGGTGTCCCGTATACCTAAAGTCCAGATCTGTTTTAGCAGCTTTCTGTGGTCGACGTTATCGAAGAATCCTTTAACGTCCACATCTACTACATAGTGAAGCTTGTTCCTTTGGGCGAGTCCATACGCATAGGAAATCGCATTTTCTGCGCTCCGACACGGTCTGAACCCATAAGAGTGCTCATAGAACTTTGCTTCGCAGATTGGCTCCATGACCTGCAAAATACATTGCTGTACTATTCGGTCAATAATACACGGTATTCCCAGAGGCCTCATCTTTCCGTTTGGCTTTGGTATTTCTACTCTTTTTACTGCTTTTGGTTCATACCTCCTGAACTGTTTCTGGATGAGCTTTACAAACTTATCCTCTGGCATGACTGCCAATGATTCTATTGTCCGCCCATCCGTGCCTGCGGTATGACTGCCATCATTGCCTTTAATATTTCTGAATGCCAGCTTGATGTTGCTTGGGGCACTGATGATATCCATCAGATGCCCAAAGACTTCACCGCTTTTGCTGTCGGCATACAGACTGTCAAAGGTTTTCTGCATGTCATAGTATTCCGCATGGCGCAACTTGCTTTTCTTCTTAGCTTTTTGTGCCATGTACATCACCCCATTTCTATGAAACCGAGCGACAATTTCTTTTTCTTACTCGACTGCATGAATAGTGGTTGTGTACTGCTGACGTTTTGCCTGACTTGTGGCCATTCCTAACCGTCCTCTTTTTCGCAGACGATATCATCGGTTCGACCACTGCTTTTCAGCAGGAATTCATCCGCTTATTATTCTTCGCCGGATTATCCAGTAGACTTCCTGCCTTTCCTTGTTCCGATAATCCTATCTGTACATACATACCTTTAGGTGTTCCCTCTGGGCCTGACAGCTTGGACACGCCTGTAACGTGCCACGGCGTTTCGTAACAACCATTTCTACTAAACCGTACTGCCTGAGCTTTAACCCACACACCCATTTCTGAGTGTGGCACTTTTAGACCTTTACATTCGGGAGCTTCGTCAGACATCTCTGTCATTCTCACCATGGGTATCTTATAGACCCCCGGCATATAGGATGCACCGTCCACCTCTGGACAGCTTTCGTCAGCTTGACCTGTTACGGCATCTCTCTGCCGACTTTACCGGGCTTCACACAGAGTTTGGCCTCTGCATGCCGGAGTATCAGGGGAGGCGTTTCAGGGCGTTACCCCTTCATTCCACCTCTCGAATTATCAGTTCACAGAACTGATTGAAACAGCGCTGTGCGCCGCCTTTTCAGCGGCGAACAAGTCGCACGATTGTAGTGCATGGATTTTGAAAAGTCGATACTGTTGAACACCCGCACCCTGTATTTCTCCCGTTGCAGAAACCGCCCGCACTGGTCGAGGGTGCCGCCCTTCGGGTCTACCACCACATACGAGGAATGGGCTTGAAGGAGCTGCGGGGTCAACCAGAACCTTGTCTTTCCCGAGCCGGACGATCCGATGACACAGGCGTTTAGGTTCCGGGCATTGGCGGGTATCTTCGGACGGGTGTTCATGGTAAGGAACTCCGTCCCGGTCAGAATGACATTGTTCTGAAATTTAGGGTCTACAAACGGCTTTATATCCTCCTTTGTTCCAAAGCGGGCAGTGCCGTACTCTGCATCCCGCCGGAATTTTTTCGCCTGCCTGATCTTTGACTGTATCAGCAGATACACCCCAGCCGCACCGGCAAGGCCCACCAGCAGGTCAATACCGCCCAGCCCCGGCCAGTAGGTTTCAAAGGCTTTGGGGAAGGTATCGAGCATCCCCATGAGCTTTGTCCCGAAGTCTGTGCCGGGGGCGATCCGGTAGGCCGTCCCGATTTTGGAGAAAAACCAGAACACAAAGAGGTACGGCAGGTTTGGGAGCACATATTTTCTGATCTTGTCACTCAACGTCCGTCCTTCACCGCCTCTCTGGTCCGCTGCTTTTCCTTTGCCTGTGTCCTGATCTGCTCCGTGAATTTCCGAAGCTGGCCGAGGATGGAAGCCTTGTCCTGCTCTTTGTTCAGCACCTTTGCGCTGTACTTCTGGAAGGCCGCCGTGATAGCGTCCGCCTGATTGGCTTTGAAGAACAGCAGGTAATGACCGGGGCTCACTTTATGGAAAGCGTAGTCCACATGGAACTCCTTCGCGATCCGGTCAAAATCCTTTGGGGCTCCCACATAGGGCATGGCGCTTTTGCCGCCATAGTGGTTCATCAGCTTTTTCACGCTCTGGCGTCCCTGCGGGGTCAGCGCCTTCCGGTGGTGCTTTTGCAGCGCCCGCGCTACCTTCCCAAGAGCGGCAGCCAGCACTTTTCCCGTGAGCTTCGTTGTCCTGATCGAAAGGGCAACCGTTTTTTGGTTTACTTCTTCCTGCATAAAACCTCCTTTCCGTCGGGGTTCCCGCTATCCGGGAGGCCCCCGTACAATCTCGGGGAACAGAAAACCTCGGGCCAATGTGGCCCGAGGCTTACCGCTCGGCATCTCTGCCGGACGGAGCTTTCTTTTCCGGCTCCGTCTGGACTTTTTCGCCCTGTTCCCGCATGGTCTGCAAGATAGAGGGCTTCTTTTGAAGCTGGGAGGGCTTTTCGCCGGACAGCGGCTTGATACATTCCAGACGGTCAGCCGCCCGGATGGCGTTGTCTGTGAGCTGCCTCTGCCATGCGCCCACGCTGGGAGCCCAACGAAAGCCGCTGCTTTTCAGCTCGGCCCGGGTGTCCGCGTCAGGCTTTCCGTCAAAGAACACCTGCAAGCGGTTGTCCTCCCGGTTCATTTCCACACGACCCCCATCGAACTCCCAGCCGGAAAATTCCTGCTGTGCCTGTTTGGAAAGCTGTTCGATACGGGCCTTTACCCGGCGGATCTCCGCATTGTTGTTGGTTAGCTGGTAACTTTCAAAGGGCCTCGGGTCGCTTCGCCAACTTGACGCCATGCTTGCTTTCAGCTTTTCAATCTGGTCCAGCGACAGCAGCGCACAGCCGTCCAGCTTGCCATGCTTGCGGTAATAGGCGTTGACCTCCTTCATAATGAGCTGGGAGCGTTCCAGCCCGTCCAGCTTCTTCTGGAGCTTTTCAATCGCTGCCGGGTCATCGGCGCTGATCCCGCCCATGCCGGTGCTGCGTATCTTATCCAGCAGCCCTTGAATATGCCGCCATTCCTCCATGTTGCTGTCCCGCGCCCGGTTCTGTTTTTCCTTCTTTCCCACCGGGAAATTGGAAGGCCCGGCGATCAGCACAGAGGGAACCCTCGCGTCAATGGCAAAGCCCTGGTTCATGTTTTCGGCCAGCTTGCGGGCGTAGGTGTCTAACAGATGGTCGATCTTCTCATGGTACATGGGGTCCACCCGGGATTTCTGCTTTTCCGCTATGGCGGCGGCCTTGTCCACCATTGCCCGGTATTCCGCCGTTGCGCTCCCTTCCTTGTAGTCGGAAAAGCTGTTCATTTCTTTTGCCCGGCGGGCGGCTCCTTCATTGATAGGGTAATAGTTGATGGTATGCACCTCCTTTATGCTTCGGGCCATGCTGGCCCGAAGTCTTACCGTTCTTCATGGGAAGGCCCCGCCTTGTCCTTTTTCGGAGCGGGTGGGGCTTCTTGAAACCGTTTGAGTGTAGCGAGAATGGAGTGGACAGGCTCGGCCTTTTCAGGATAGGCAAATATCCGGTGTTCCGGCGGAATGTCCTGCGGCCCGTGGTAATACTCCTTGAAGCCCTCCGGGACTGCCGACACATACCCACCGGGAGCGAATACGCCGCCCTCGTTGATACGCACATCCCGCCCGTATGCCTCATAATCGAAGTAGTTCTGAATGTGCTCCGGTATGTCGATAGTCCCAAGCTCGTCGGCGTAAAGACGGCCCAGCCCTTCATCATCGGAAATATCCGGGTAAAAGCGGTAAAGGTCAAGGTTCTGCGTCAGGTTTATCAAATCCTTCACGCTCCTTGTGTGGTTTCCCAAGACAAGAGCGGCTTCAAAGGTTTCCAGTCCGCCCTTATCCCGTACTTCCAGCAGGGCGTGGCCCAGCTCGTTCAGCTCGTCGATGTTCTCACATTCGTAGAGATAATCGTAGAGCCCCAGCACATCACTGTCAAAGCTGGTAAAGAACACTTCGCTGTACCGTTTCCCGTCTATCCCGATTTTGGCAAGGGCGGCCTGCAACTCCTGTGTCGTCATGGGGAAATGTACCGTTGTCCCTACCTCAATCCCCATTAAGGGGTATAGGGCTGTATTGGTTATATAGGCTTCAAACATGGGCTCATTCCTCCTTTCCGGCCCGGTCAGCCAGCACCTCATAAATCCCGGCCATAATGTAATCGGCGCAAGGGAGGGCAATCGCGTTTCCCAGCGCCTTGTAGCGTTGCAGAGGCCGGATCTCCATGCCGTCCGCCCCGTACTTTGTCCAGCCCTCCGGCAGCCCCATCAGCCGTTCGCTTTCCGTTTCCGTCAGAAAACGGATACAGCCGCCCTTCGGGTCGCCCTCATACCAGAAGGCAAAGGGCGTCACGTCACTGGCTAAAAGAGTGGGAAAAGGGTCAGTTGGTAATCCGAAGCTGTTTCGGAAGGCCGTTTCTTCCTGCCTTTTTGCCGCTCCCCGCATACGGAAGCACTGAAAGGGGTGGATGACTGGTATCTGCCGCCCTGTTTCAAAAGAAGCTGTTCGATCTCCTTCGGCGGCGGCCCACCCGCCCTCTCCGCAAGGCGGAGGAAGTGGGAGCATTGGACGGGGCTTAAATAGTATGTCTGCGGCACGTCTGCCTCCAAAATCCGCCACGACGAAAATCCGCTGCCTTCGTGCCAGCCTTCGGGAGCCTGCCCAATACTGGGCGTCCATGAGCCGCCAGCACACATCAGGCGTTCCCCCTCGCACCATTCCGGCGTTTCCCCATCTTCCCGAAGGAGGCATTGGAACTTCGGTGTCCGAGAAGGCGGATAGGACGGCTCTAAAGTCCATCCGGTCATTTGTAGAAAACGCTCCCATGACGTTTTCCCAAACAGCGATAGCTGGATATAGGTTATCAGTAGCATCCCTCATTTCCTGTATGATACGAAACGCCTGATAGAACAGGCTTGATTTTGCCCCGGCAAGGCCGGAGCGGTTGCCGATCAGAGAAAGGTTCTGACAGGGGGAACCGAAGGTAATTACATGAACCGGCGGGATTTTCCCGCCGTCCACCTTCGTAATATCCCCCAAATGCACCATGTCGGGAAAGTGCCTTTTGGTTATGGAGATGGGCGCTTTTTCAATCTCACTGGCCCATACCGGACGGATACCGCACCGGGAAGCAGCCAGAGGGAACACGCCAATCCCGTCGAAAAGGCTTCCCAGCTTAATGTCCGGCATGGCCCGGGGTGCCGTGTCCCTTCACGGCAAGCACCCCTTCCAGTGTGGTCGCCGCAATGCCCAGCCGCCCGGCAACCGCAATATCATTTTTTACATCCTCGTCCACAGCGCTGCCGCAGACAATCAGGGTGTGGGAGCGCCGCAGCATATCCCGGCGCATATCAATCCCGGCCTTGTGTTCCTCGGGAACGCTGTCATTCAAAAACAGCGGCAGATACAAGAGCGGGCAGATCGGGGAAAAGCCCGCCTCATAAGCAAGGCGGCAGTAGTGGGCCGCCAGCTCCATATCAACATCCGGCTCGCCGCTCCATGCGGCGGTCAGGTATGCTAAAGGTCGTTTCATTGGTTGAGCCTCCATTTCTGTTTTGGTTTAGGGAAAAGCAAGGTATCGCCCAACCCCTCCGCCCCTTCCCCCGGGAAGGGGAACGGCTCTGGAGAATTTATATCCCCGTCGCTTGACCGGGAAAAAGCATAACCGGGAGAAATCCGTCAAGGGTGCCTCTGGCACCGCCTGCGGCGGCGCTGCCCTTGACTGATTTTCCCGGCTATGCTACGGAATAACTGGCGACGGGGAATAATTTATATCTCCAGAGCTTCGGGGCGCGGGGCAGAGCCCCGCAATCCTCGGGCCATGCTGACCCGAAGTTTGGGCTTACTTTTCCTGTTCGGTTTTCTTCTCCGGCTTTTCATGTTCCTTCTGCTGACCCTTCCAGTCGTCCAGCAGCTTGATGATCTGGTCCTTCATTTCCCTCGGCGTAGTTTCCTTGCCGAAATACTTGCTCAGTTCCGCACCTGTCAAAATCACTTTGTCTACCTCCTTTTTGTCCTCCATCATAATGCCGTCGATCACATCCCCGTTGAGCAGCTTCTTTTCGTCCAGCTCACGCATACGCTTTGCCTGCGCCTGTGAAGGCGAGGACTGCTGGCTGTCAATGGCGACGGCGATATAGTTCTGGTTCTTCTTGCCGATATAGGAAAGCTCCACCGCCGTAGTAAAGCCCAGCTTTTTTTCATCCATCAGCTTCATCAGGTCGGGAACCAGCTCATTGAGACGGATATACCGCTGCACCTGCTTGACCGCCATCTTATTGCGCTCGGCCACAATCTCGTTGGAGCGTTTGCCTGCGTCCTTCGGGTCAATCTGGCCCGAAGTGCGGGAGCCCTGGTGCTTGATGGCCTCAAGCTGCATTTTCAAGGCTTTGGCCCGCTCACTGGGGAGGATTTCTTCACGCTGGTTCAGATTGTCCTCCACCATCTGCGTGATGGCTTCATCATCCGTCAGGTTTCGGACGATACAGGGCATATCCGCATATCCGGCAAGCTCGCTGGCTTTCTGGCGGCGGTGGCCGGACACGATCTCATAGCCGCCATCCTCACGGGGACGGACGATAGCGGGCTGGGTCACGCCCTTGTCCTTGACGCTGGACACCATAGCCCGCATTTCTTCATCATCCCGAACCTCAAAGGGATGGTTCTTGAAGGCGTGAAGCTCGTTCAGCTTGATATAGACGATCTGTTCCTTGCCCCGGCGTGGTGCATCCTTCGGTTTTTCGGGTTCCTTCGGAGCGGGAGCGGCCTGTACCGTTGGAGCCGTTTTTTTCTCCGGTTCCTTTTTGACCGCCTTTTCCGGTTTCTGTGCAGGAGCTTTGGGCTTCGGGGTTGCGGCCTTGTCCTTATCTGCTTTCGGGGGACGGCCCCGGCGCTTCGGCTGTTCCGGCTCTTTGGGTTTTTCCTCCGCTTTCTTCGGAGCCTCCGGCTGCTTTTCCGGTTTCTCCGCTTTTGCCGGGTCAGGCTTTTCCCCGCCGGGAGCTGCCGCCCGTTCCTCGGCTTTCTTTTCCTTCATAATTTCAGCGAAGTTATAGACGGAAACCTGCGGGTTCTTTACCTCCGGTTCCGTCTTTTTTTCCGGCTCCGGAGAAACGGAAACCTTCTCCGGCTCTTTTGGGGGAGCGGGAGGCGTTTCCTTGCCCGGCCCGCTATCCGTTACCGGCTGTTCCGGCGTTTTTGTGGTTTTATCATCTGCCATAAGCATTTACCTCCTGTTTTTTGGCATGAAAAAAGAGGCTCAACTTTTCAGTCAAGCCCCCGTGGGAAGTTCCTCCTTTCTCCGCCATGATACAAAAATACCGCCCGTAGTCTCGTTTGGGCGGTACTTTGTGTAAGATTGGCAGTCCATTATTAAGTTTTTTATTATGTTCCCTTTGTACACCGTTGCAAACGATGATACAGACACATTTTATAATATCAACCGTACCACCATAATAATTCTCTACAATATTCGGCACATCATTATTCACAAACGATGTAAATGCTGCAATTTGCTCTTTTTCCTGATTTCCTCTCTTTAGGGATGCCTGAAACAGTTCGTTTCGCATTGCATTCTTTTCCTTAATTTGGAAATACTGAAAAAAATACTGATCCGCAATGGAAAACAGTAGTAAAAGTATATATGTTAAAACAAGTAAAAACAAATATACTTTCACATCTCCCTGACGGTAAATAACCGCATTTACCAGTTCTCCAGATATAGATGGTGCAACAACACTGATAACAGAAAAAAGAACTCCCACCACCAGATAAAATCCTAATAATTGTTTATTTTTTAAAAATATCTTTTGTTTTTTCATATTTCCTCCATAAATGGACATATTCCATTACAAACATCGCTCTGTTTAAAGTTATATTTTTCTCGATAAAATCGTAAAATTCCCCCTATTGTATTTAAATTCATTTCCTTCTCCTCTTTCGCATATTACTTTTATTATAAACATTGTCATAATTTTATCCATCTTTTTTCGCAGTTATTATATTTTTCTTAATAATGACTTCTCTGCTTAACAGCTCCTGATTTTATGGGTATAATAAAAATGTACTGAAAATGAAATACTTTTACTTAGGAGATGACTTTATGCCCGGCTATGTGACACATTATATTTTTGGTCGTGATATGTATGAGAAATTGAACGATCCGGTTTTGAAAAATAATTTATATAAAAACAGGGCGGTTTATGCCTTAGGGCATCAGGGACCTGACATTTTTTTCTATTATCTTCCGGCTTACGTACTGCACGGACACAATCTGGGCGACATGGCGCACACCGAAAATACCGGCGCTTTTTATGCCGCACTTTTAGAGAGCCGCAGTATCTTTAAGAAGCCGGAAGATCTGCAGATTGCAAGTGCTTATCTGGAAGGATTTTTGGGACATTATATATTAGACTCCATCTGCCATCCGTTTATTTATGGACGCACCCATTATAAAAAAAATGACAGAGGTTATTTTTCCCGCCACGCTTATTTAGAGACTGAGATCGACACCTCTCTGCTCGAGCTGAAGTACCACAGACGGCGTGCTGACTTCCATATGGAAAATACGATCATGTTGACACCTCGTCAGAAATGGATCGTTGCGCGTATGCTCCACTACGCTTACCAGCATACTTACCACGGTCTGTTTGTGAGCCGCTATACGATTTTTATGGCGATTTTCGCAACGCAGCTTGGTTTCCGGATTTTATACGATGGCACCGGACAGAAAAAAGTGCTGTTCCGTTTTGCAGAAAAGCATACACTTGGCTACCCGGTATTTTCACCGTTGATTGCCAACGACTCGCTGTTATTCCGCACTGATCCTTTTAACATACAGCACAAAAAATGGACAAACCCGTGGGATCTGTCCATTACATCCGTGGAATCTTTCTTCAATCTGTATGAGAAAGCCGAAGTAAAATACCTTTATTGTTTAAATGAGCTGTCCGCCCTCTTGAAAGAACGGATACACTCACCGAAAGCATCACTTCTGACCGAACAGTTTTTGAAAGACTATGGAAACGCCTCTTTTCACAGTGGGTTATCCAGTGAACTGCCGTCTTAAAAAAGAATTACAGCCTGAGCACGGAATTGTCTCAGGCTGTGTTATTTATAATTTGAAATATTCCTTTACCTGACCAAGAATGATATTCATCAGTCTTGTTCTTGCCTCAACACTCGCCCATGCGATATGAGGCGTGATGATCAGCTTATTGCTGTCCTTGATCTCACGGAGCGGGTTGTCTGCACTCATCGGCTCGACACACAGCACATCCAGTCCTGCCGCTGCGATCTCATTGTTTTTCAATGCATCTGCCAGATCCTGCTCCACCACGATCGGTCCTCGTCCGAGATTTAAGAAAATCGCAGATTTCTTCATTTTTGCAAAGGCTTCGGCGTTCATCAGATCCTGTGTGTTGGCATCTAACGGCGCATGCACGGATATAATGTCGGATGTTGTCAGCAAAGTATCAAAATCGACTCTATCATACCCCTCCTGGTTATTCTTACCGGAAGTTGAATAGTAAATGACATGGCAGCCAAACATTTTTGCGATATCTGCAACACGTCTGCCGATATTTCCAAGTCCGACAATTCCCCATGTCATGCCGTTTAAGTCATGGAATACGTTCGAGAAATGTGTGAAAATCGTATCTCCGATATATTTTTCTGATTTTACATATTGATCGTAATAGTTCAATTTTTCCAACAGATAAAACAATAACGCAAATGTATGCTGTGCAACGGTCTCTGTGGAATAGCCTGCGACATTGCGCCATTCGATCTGTCTCTTTGCCAGATATTCCTTGTCCAGATTATTGGTACCGGTAGCAGTCACGCAGACCAGTTTCAGGTGATCTGCCCTGCCAATCGTCTGCTCGTTGATCTGTACTTTATTGATAATGACAACATCTGCGTCCTTCGTGCGCTCCCCTGCTTCCTCTGGTGTGGAGAATCCATACTTTACTACTTCTCCCAGCTGGTCAAAACCCGAAAGGTCAATGTCATCTCCAATGGATTTTGCATCTAAAAAAACGATTTTCATCTTTTTGTTTACTCCTTTTATCATTTTCATAAATAGACAATTGCGAAACTCCTCATCACATTCTTTAAATTGTTCGAAATTAACAAAAACATTCAAGACACGCTCTCGCTACGTGTCGCTCGCAGCGGTACTAAGAAGCCAGGCACAACTTATCGTTGTACCAGCCTTCTAAGTACCGGCGGCTCCCCAGTATCTTTCATGTCTTTTGTCAATTTCTCACAATTCAATTTACACTTTCATGAGTTTCGCAATTGTCTATTTTCTATAAATCCTGACACTCCAGATATTTTCTCAGTTTTTTCATTTTTTCCCGACCGATGCGGTAGCCTTCCTCATAAAGTTCCCTGAGTTTCTTTGGATCAGACTCTGTACGTCCAACACCGAGCGTTGTCTCCGGTGCGATCACAAAAACTTTTCCCTGCTGCTCAAGCTCATCCAGTTTTTTTACATCCTCATTGTAACGCTCAGCCCTTGTATCCATGGCTTCCACGATTTTTGGATACTTTTTGTAAAGTTTGTCCGTGATCCGGATCGCTTTCTCAGTCGTTTTCACATAACCATGCTCTCTGGTAAGCACGACGATCAGTTTGTCGCAGCCCTCCTCCAAAGCATGCCGGAATGGGATAGAATCTGCGATTCCTCCATCCAGATAATAATGCCTTCCGATTTTGACCGGCTGAAATAAAATTGGAAGGGAACAGCTTGCCACCAGCGTATCTTTCATTTCCACGCTCTGTGGCACTTTCAGATACTCTGCTTTTCCGGTATGGATATTGGTCACACACGCCTCCACGACACCCTTGTATCCTGCAAAAGTTTCGTAGTCAAACGGCAGCAGCTTATTCGGTACTTCGTCAAAAACGAATCCGATGTTATAATAACTCTTCTTTTTGCGGTCAAACAGATATTTCAATCCCATGTACCGCTTATCTGCCATATATTCTTCTAAAAGTTTCAGGTTACGTCCCTTCTGTTTTGACAGATACGACACACCAAATGCGATTCCTGCCGAGACACCGATAAAGTAATCCGGCATCAGTTCCTCTTCCAGAAATGCGTCCATCACACCACAGGAAAATGCTGTCCGGCTCGCACCGCCTTCAAATACCATTCCTAATTTCATTTTTTTCACTTCTTTCTATCTCTCTGTTATACCATGTTGTCTGATTTTTGTTTACTGTTCTGATTCCTTTGGTGCTTCTGCTTCCTCTGCTTTTTTCGGCATTGCATCGCTCTCTGTCACATAAAGCGTCACGCCGCGGATTTCTTTTACCTTCACGATCATGCCGGCCTCAAAAGTTTTTCCATCTTCGTAAGCGCGCGCAGTCCATTCCTGTCCATTTAACACGGCGGTTCCGGTTCCCTTAATATTATCTACCGCCTCTGTCAGGCATACGTTCTTATCTACTGCTGCCTCATAATTTGTTTTCACAAGACGCGGCTTCATATATTTTAATGCCCATGGTCTTGTAAATACAAGCAGGATCACCGACACGACCACAAATGCTGCAAACTGCCATACCGGTCCAAGCCCGGCTGCATCTACAAGCAATGCCACCACTGCTCCGCCTGCAAACCAGATGGAGGTAAGGCCTACCGTGATGATCTCCACCACTGCAAATATAATAATCAATGCGATCCAGATAATTGCTGCTTCCATAATGATTCTCCTTTTTTGTTATTTTCCTAGTTAGGCAATTGCGAAACTCCTCATAATCTTCTTTAAATTGTTCAAAATTAACAAAAACATTCAAGACACGCTCTCGCTACGTGTCGCTCGCAGCGGTACTAAGAAGCCAGTCACGACTGACAGTCGTTCCTGCCTTCTAAGAACCGGCAGCTCCCCAGTGTCTTTCATGTCTTTTGTCAATTTTTCACAATTCAATTTAGTTTTTTATGAGTTTCGCAATTGTCTATATTTTGATATTACACATTATAAACGATTTATCGGAATTATACTAATTAATTTTATCTTACTGCCGATAAATATTACAGCAGAAGTATGAATATAACGAATTTAAGGATAGAGCATATGTTACTGGAATCAGGTACGAGTTAACAGTAACGAGATTATTCCACGGAGGGAATTATGGCAGCAGTTGCAGGAACCGGCACATCTCTGAGTGCCAGTTATTATCTTAGAAATTTTTATACAGCAAACCGTAACGCAGTCACTTCATCCAAGCGCAAAGAGATGACAGGCGGTACTCTTTCACAGGCGGATGCCACAGCGCTTCACCGTGCAGCGAAGAAGTTACGCAATTTTAATTATGAGGATGACACTACAGACAGTGCCAATATTTACGGAAGCGTCAACGCATTTATACAAGTTTACAATAACACGCTGTCATCCGGAAATAAAACAGATGACGCTTCTTTGAACCGTTACTCCAGATATCTGAAGTCACTTTCCAAAGAACATTCGAGTGAATTGTCCAGGATTGGGATCACCGTTAATTCCGATGGAAGCTTAAGTGCCAATGACAACCTGCTAAAGTCAGCCAAAGTTTCCAAAGTCAAAACATTATTTGCTGATGATGCAGAATATATCACAAAGGTAAGCCGTTATTCCAAGAAAATGGCAGAAAAAGCTGACAGTGTTGTGCTAAGCGAAACACTTGGCAGCAATATCGATCTGACTTTATAGAAAAAAGACTGGTGCACGAAGCATGATGAACTATCATCCTCTTCGTGTTCCAGTCTTTTCTTCCTTATATATACTTCATATCGATCGTGACATCATTCCCCTTCACGCAGACCTCTGCCATGCTTCCGCAGACAAGCGGCATCATCGGCGGTCTGTGTCCGATATCCATATCCATAATGATCGGCACTTCGAAATCTTTTAAAATGTCGGTCACTGCATGATAGTGATCGAGTCCCATCATCTCTTCCCCGATACAGCACGGACGTCCGATCAGGAATCCTTTCACATGCTGAAACCATCCCGCATTTTTCATCTGCCACATGGCGCGCCGGATTCCCATCACATTCAGATCGCAGCATTCTAAGAACCAGATGATTCCGTCTTCTTTGTATTTCTCATTGAATTGGTTTACATAATCAAACTGTGTTCCCAGTAAATTTACGAGGCAGTCCACGCAGCCGCCCACAAGGCGTCCTTCCATTTTTAATGACACATCCGGGTTCTCATTTCCGATATAAAGTTCTGTCTCGCCCTCTTTCCAAACCATCTCCGACTGCATTGCCTGTGCTATCTCCTTTCCCGGATAGATCACATGTCTGGATGGCTCTGTCACATTGTAAGGAACATAAGGATTTCCCTCATCTTTCAGATCGTCTTTTTCCCATGAAGGATAACTGTGCAATTTCTTTGTTTTACCTGTCAGAACATCCATTGTATCTGAAAGGCTCTCATGCCACGGCTCCATGCCAAAAGTTCCTGCGCATGGTCCATACACTGCTGCCGTATCACAGATCGTGCTGAGTAAAAACGTAAAATTCGTATTATCCGAATAACCCATATACCATTTCGGCTCTGCAGACTTGATTTTCTCAAAATCGACAAAATTCATCGTCTCGCACATCATTTCCCCGCCGCCGCAGGAAATGAGAATGTCGTTATCCACACTGCAATAGTAATCCGTCAGCTCTTTTCCACAAGCCTGTGGAGTATTACTGATGCCGATTCCTTCTGCCACATAGCAGTTCGGACCTAAGTCAAGCCCATAACCCATTTTCTGAAATTTTTTCTGCGCATTCAAAAACGCTGTATAATATGGTTCTGTCGCACAGCCAAACGACGGCGCCACAAAACCGATCGTCCCCTTTTCCGGTAAAAATTTTGGATATCTCATAAAATTGTCTCCTGTCATTTCATTTTGATCACAATATTCTTTCCTGCAAAGTACGCTTATTATAGCAAATTTTTTTTTTCAGGTAAATGGGGACTTAACACGATTGCCCGCATGAAAGCAATTTCATGCGGGCAATGGTCAGCGAAATTTATTTTCTTCAAACTTCCTATAAAATTCGAAAGTCAGAATACGTTAAAGAATTTGTTTGTATTATTTGATAAATCCGACCTGTTTGCAGATTTCCTCTGTTGCAGCATCTTTTCTCTTATTAAATTCTACTTTCTGCTGCTCAAACCAGTTATTTCCCTCTGCGTCGATAGATACGATCAGTGGTCCGAACTCTTTGACACGGCAGTTCCAGAGTGTCTCTGGCATTCCAAGGTCTCTCCACTCAGCACGTACAATCTCTTCTACCTCTGTTGCAGCCACAACAGCGTTTCCGGCTGGGAATACACAGTGGATCGCTTTGAACTCTTTACATGCGCGCTCGGTATTCTCTTTCATACCACCTTTTCCGATGATCACTCTGACACCTGTCTCTTTTACGAATTCGTACTCGAATTTTTCCATACGCATGGAAGTTGTAGGACCTACGGAAACCATCTCAAATTTGTCATTCTCTAATGGACGGATAATTGGTCCTGCATGGAAAATCGCATTATTTCTTACATCTACCGGAATTTCTCTTCCTTCTTCTACGACACGGCGGTGTGCTACATCACGGCATGTTGTCATGCTTCCGTTTAAATAAATGATATCGCCGATTTTGATTCCTTCTAAATCCTCTGCCGAAACTGGTGTTGTTAAAATTGTTTTTCCATTGATTCTCTCTACCATTATAATTCCACCCCCGTATGTGTTGTGATTGTATAATTAAGATCTTTATCAAAAATAATGTGTCCTCTTCTGTGGCTCCAGCATCCGACATTGACTGCGACACCAATTGTGGATGGATGACGGGCTGTGTTCTCGATATTAACGCCCATAACAGAATATTTTCCGCCCATTCCCTGAGGTCCAAGACCGATCTTGTTGATTCCATCCTCAAGCAATGTCTCCATCTTGGCTGCACGCTCGTTCTCATTGTGGGAACCGATTGGTCTCATTAATGCTTTCTTGGAAAGTAATGCTGCTGTCTCAACAGATGTTGCAACACCGACACCCACTAACAATGGAGGACATGCGTTCAAACCATAAGTTGTCATAACATCCATAACGAATTTGGTAACACCCTCGTAACCTTCACCTGGCATTAATACCATTGCTTTTCCTGGAAGAGTACATCCGCCGCCTGCCATGTATGTATAGATTTCACATTTGTCACTGTTTGGTACAATATCCCAGAATACAGTAGGTGTTCCTTTACCAACGTTCTTACCTGTGTTGTACTCATCAAATGTCTCAACACTGTTGTGACGTAATGGCGCTTTAAATGTTGCTTTTACAACAGCTTCTTTCAATAATCCCTCTAACTCATCGATAAGTGGGAACTTTGTTCCGCATTTTACCCAGAACTGTAAAACACCAGTATCCTGGCAGCTTGGACGATTTAATTCAACCGCAAGACGCTGGTTCTCGAACATGGTATCATAAATTGTTTTGGATAATGGACTGTCCTCTTTGTCTCTTAACTCTGTGAGCTTTGCGATGACATCATCTGGTAATTTTTTTGCTATATGAGCGATGAAATTTGCCATATAGTTGGTAAGCTGTTCTACCTGTTTTTCGTTTGACATAATTCGTTCCTCCTGAAAAATAATATAGATTCTTTTTATAAGTTTTTGGCTGTACTGTGCCGTTCACACAATACCGTCCATTTTTTATCATCAATATCCGCTTATGGAAAAAACGGATATAAGATTGGCAGTAAAATCATGCTGACTACAGTTGCCACAAGGATCAGCGGCACACCTGCTTTTGCGTAATCTTTGAAAGTATATCCTCCGGCTGTCACGACCATCGTGTTTGCCGGCATACCGATTGGTGTTGCATATGCACAGGAACCTCCGATGACACATGCCATAAGCACTGCTCTTGGATCTGCTCCCATCCCCTGTGCAATGGAAACACAGATTGGAGCCATCAGTGCGGTGGTAGCGGTGTTTGACATAAAGTTTGTCAGTACACAGCAGAGCATAAACACTACAAATGTAAGTATATATGGGGATGGGTTCTCACCGAGAACTCCGATCACTGCTTTTGCGATATCCTCTCCTGCTCCGGTTGTCTGCAATGCAGATGCAAGAGAAAGCGTTCCTCCGAAAAGGAAAATTGTTTTCAGATCAATGGATTTCAGCGCATTTTTCTCACTGATCACTCCGGTTAAGATCAATGCCAATGCCCCGATACATCCAGTAATACAAAGCTTGATACCAATCTGATCTTCAAAGATCATTCCAAGTAATGTCAGGATCAGAATGATGAGTGACAATGCTTGTTTCCACTTTGGAACATTGGAAAAATCTTTCTGTTCATCATAGCTGCTGTCTGTTCCGCCTGTTTTGTTCGGCAGTAATTTATATCCGAAAAATGCAAAGTAAATAATCCCACAGACTAAAATCGGAAGTCCGACTTTTGCATATTCAAAAAATCCAAATCCCATGTCCATCTCTTCCATAACGGACTGTGCGATAAGATTACCCGGCGCACCAATCAGGGAAAGGTTACCGCCCATCGCTGCTGCAAATACAAGCGGCATTAAAAGCCTTGATCTTGAATATCCTGACTTTGCTGCAATTCCGATAACTACCGGAATTAAAACTGCTGCTGTTCCTGTGTTGGAAAGCACACCGCTCATCAATCCTACAATAATCATGATCGCAATGATAAGCTGTCTCTCTGTCTTGGCAAAATGTGTAACCACTCCGCCAATCTTATTTGCCATACCTGTTTCAAACAATGCTCCCCCGACAATAAACATTGCCACGAACAAAATGACATTGCTGTCGATAAACCCTGCAAATGCTGTTTTCCAGTCTAACACCCCTGTTACGACAAGACCGACACAGATGATCATGGATGTTACCCCAAGTGGAATCTTTTCCCACACAAACATTACAATGGCAAACAATAAAAATAATAACGTTATTGTTGCTGGACTCATATCATTCCTTCTCCCTTCGTCTTTTTGATATTTGATATGTGATAATGTATCCATTTGTTGATTACACAATATAACAAAAAACCGAAGTCGTCAACTGTTTTTGACAACTTCGGCATTTTCTATAATTTTATATTTTCTTTTTTGTGCATTATTTATCAATAACCTCGATTCCGGTTTTGCACGAAAAATATTTTTTTCACATCACTGATAGTAAGTCAGCATATCGTCCCGGCTTCGCATAATATGTGCGTACATTTCTTTTTTGGCGCGCTCACCATCTCCTGCTGCAATTGCGTCCATGATCCTGCCATGTTCCTCGATGGAAATCTTTGCATACTCTTGTTCCGTCACCATATTTCCCATAGACAACCCATTCCATAGTTCTGCGATCATATTTTCCATCTTTTTATTTCCGGCTGCTGCCCAGATTTCACTGTGAAACTCCCGGTTCTGGCTCGCATACTGACTGTAATCTCCATTTTCCAAAGCAGCTTTGGATTCCTCATAAGAATCTCTGATACCGCTGATATCCACACCTTCTTCTGCTGCAAGCCCGGCACACGCACTCTCCAAAATCGCCCGCAGCTGATAATGTTCCCTGATATAAGTGTCTGTAATCCCTAAAACAATTGCGCCCTTGTTCTGCCGCAGCTTAATCAGTCCATCTCTCGCAAGAATCTGAAATGCTTCTCTTACAGGTGTAATCGAGACATTCAGCTGAGTTGCCACACTGTCTAAAGAAAGGATTTCTCCCTCTTTCATCTTTCTTGACAAAATTGCTTTCCGCAGCTCCGATGCTACCTTTTCCTTAGCAGATGGTATTTTTATCGGTTTCAAACCATTCATTTCTCAAAACCTCTTTCTTTTTTCACATTTTCTGTCAGTAATCTATAATATTCCTCCAGTGCGACTTCCATCACGACGGTATCTTTTCTGCAATATGCACTGTGAACAGTTTCAAGTTTATTCCGTCTGAGCTGTTTCTGCTCCGGATCTTTTCCCATTTCTGTCTCTTCCGATGCAAAACGGATATAACAGTCTGCCGATGTCTCTAAAAGCCTGCGGAAAAGTCCGTTTGTGATCGTTCCATAGACAAATTCATGGAACTTCTCTTCTGCATCTTCGCCCTCTGCTGAGTACACCCATTCAAAGGACATCTCTGCAAGGTCTTTTAATGCTTTCTTTTCCACATTTCCGAACATATCAAATATTTCTTCAATATTTCTTTCCGAAAAATCTGCCACCACAACATGGCGGGTTGCAAGTCGCCTTACAAGTCCCTGCTCCTCTAAAATCTGTAGTGCCTCACGGACCGGCATTCTCGAATAGCCAAGTTTCTCTGACAATTCCTCCTGGCGAAGCGGCTGTCCTGCCTCCATTCTTCCTGATAAAATCTCATTTTGTATTGCTTCTGCGATATAATCGCAGGTACGTTTGTTTTTCATTTCTTTCTCCTTTTAGTACGTTTCATTTGTGCACTGCTCATAGCTTTATATATAATGTATCCAATTTCCCCTTATTTGTAAATAAAAACCTTTTGAAACACAAAAAGGAAGCTGATTTTTCTATAAAAATCAACTTCCCTGCTTTTCTTTTATTTTTCTATCCCTTAATAAAACGGAAACATCAACGGCATTAAAAAAATCGTCATAATCGCAAGAATCACTGCCAGAGGTGTACCGCATTTCAGATAATCTTTCAGCGTATATCCGCCCGGTTCAATGATCATGATCTGGCACGGTGCTGCCATCGGCGTCATGATAGAAATGCAGCTTGCGGTGAGTACACCCACAACGGCTGCTCTCGGATCAATCCCAATTTTCATACAGGCCGATACAACAAGTGGAATGAAAATCGTAAGTGTTGCCAGATTCGACATGATCTGGGTAAGTAAAAATGGAATCAGGAAAAATACCGCCATAATCAGATACGGATTCGTTGTATTTCCAATCAGACTGATCATCCAGTCCGCCACGACATCCCCTGCACCTGTAATTTTGATCGCCTCTGATAAGGTCAACACCCCTGCAAATAAAAAGATTGTCGGCTGATGAATGGAATCCAATGCCTCTTTTTCGTTTAAAATTCCACTTAATACTAGCAAAACAGCGCCAATGCATGCAACAATATACATCGGGATTCCGATTACACTTTCAAAAAGCATTGCGAGAATTGTAACCACAATGATGATAATTGCAATCTTTTCCTTTATCGGACTTAATTTTGCAGACTTTCTTCCTGTATGCCCGCCATCTACAAATGTGTTGTTATCAATATCTGGCATTAACTTATATCCAACAAACGTCATATATAAAATTGACACCACAAGCAATGGGATTCTTGCAATTGTAAAATCCCAGATATAAAGCTCATTTGGTGCTCCTGCCTTTGCCATAATATCAATCCATGTGATATTGCTCGCCCCCTGTCCCAAAAAGGTCATCGAAGTTGCAATATTGGCACAGGCCATCGCAGGATACAACAGTTTGCTTCTGCTTGTGCCAATCTCATTTGCGATTCCAACCAGAAGTGAGATCATGATCGCAGCCGTCGCTGTCGCGCTTGTGATACTTGCAAGCAGCGATGAGGCAATACATGCCAGAAAAATCAGCATTTTCGGATTATCCTTGTAGCGGACAACCAGCTGCTCCGCCTTATCGATCAGACTTGTTTTCGTAAGTCCTGCTCCAATGACAAACATTGCCACAAACATGACCACATTTGTGTTGATAAATCCACTGAATGCCTCCGCAGGTTCCATCACTCCTGTCATGATGAGCGATAGCATAATTCCGGCTGAAATCACGGAAAACGGAATTTTTCCTGTGATAAAAGCAACGATCGTAAGCACTAAAATAAGTAACGTAATTTCTAACGGTGTCATCTGTTCCTCCAACTTTTCTTGAGTATGATAATTTTTTAACAAGTATAACTATCATATGTCAGAAGTGCCAGAAAGTACAGTTCCTTATTTTCACATAATATGTCCTTCAACTACATATTATTATTTCCAGTATATGCTGCTACCGGATTGCTTCACAGATAATCTCATACAGCTTTTCCATCTCCGTTTTTAATACGGTATCTTTCATACAAATCAGGTCAATTTCAATCTGAATCGGTGCATCTCCGATTGATAAAGGTACAATTTCTTTTGAAAACGGGTTATTAAAAATCATATGATCCAACGTGATCATAATTGCTTCATGGTACGCCACACAGGACAATCCCGTTCTTGTCCCACTGATCTGATATACAACATTAGGTTTTAAATGGTAATGTCCATAAATTTCATCTGCGTGCTGCCGAAACGGTGACCCCGGTAAAAGCATGACATTTTCCTCTTTTTCACACGCTTTAAGGTCAACCCATGGATACTGAAATCCTTCCTTCGCCACCGCCAGCGTTGCCAGATGATGATTTTTACCGACTGCCATGACAAACTCACACATTTTAACCGGGCGGTATTCCAGATCAGCATCCTTCTGGTCAATTGTTGCCAGCACCACATCCACCTGCTGTTTTTTCAACAGCTCCATCAGCTCTCCTGTTGAATACTCCTGTAAAATAATTTTTACTGCCGGAAAACTCTCCTGAAACTTTGGAATGATATCTTTTAAAACAAGATCCGAAAAAGAAGGCTGCACACCGATACGTATCATGCCGTGGCTCATACTGGAAAACCGCTCCATCTGAATTGTGATCTCTTTCTGGATTGTTTCGATCTCCTTACATCTGCCCACATAATACTCGCCTGCCGCCGTCAGCACAAAACGTTTCCCGATCCTGTGAAATAACTGCACATTCAGTTCTTCCTCCCTCGCCTGGACAAACTTACTCAACGCAGAAGGTGTAATATAAAGATTATTCGCTGCTTTCGTAATCCCTCCACATTTTGCAACTTCCAAAATATACTGCACATTCTTATCCATCCAGATATCCTCCCTCTTTTCAGGTTTCCAAAACTTCTCCCGGTAACAATTCGTTGATGCAATGAATGAAATAGAAAAAAAACCTACCACAGTTTCATATGGTAGATTCTTTTCATTACACTACGAAGTCGTACATTTTATGTACTCTGCAAAAGGGTTGTATGAATATGTTTCTAGGAGAAGAATAACATATACAATTGGGTAATCTCAAAAGCGTATGCCATGGCACTGGCATCTCTTTCTCTATTATACTAACGTATAATTTGCGAGAAGTAAAGTTTATATTTTTCAACATTTATGTCGTATAACTACATATTTTCAAAAATGCTCTTTGAGGATATTTCATTGCAAAAAAGAACTGCAGACATCTGTCCACAGTCCTCTTTCTGCCATCGCATTTATTTAGCTGTTTGGATATTTATTGATCATACGCTCGATCAATTCTACTGACTCTTCAATACCGTAGCTTGCACTGTTGATGCATAAATCATAGTTAACGGCATCTCCCCACTTCTTACCGGTATAATCAAAATAATATTTTGCATGCCTTGCATCTAATTTTACCAGAAGGTGCGCTGCCTGCTTATAATTTAAATTGTGCAGTACCATCATACGATGTACCCGCTGCTCAAAAGAAGCTGTTATGAAAATACTGATATGTGGGATTCTGTGATTTGTGAGTACTACATCCGCACATCTTCCCATAACAATAAAGTCTTCCTTCTTTGCCATCTCGCAGATCAAGTCACTCTGATTAAAGAAAATAGCATCCTGCACCGGAAGTCCATGGTATTTTCTGAAATTCTTGAAAAACTTTCCAATACCTGTTTTTTTTGCAATCTTTCCTTTGAGTTCTTCTACATAATTGCTATGATCTTCAATATCTTCTTTCTCTGCATCCATTTTTTTCAAAACCTGATCAAAAATTTCTGCATCATAGTAATTGATCTTCAACTTGTCTGCCAGCGCAAAACCGATATCGGTTCCGGCGCTTCCATGTGTACGTCCAATACAGATGATCAAATGATCATCCGGTGAAAACTTCTGTCTTAAATTGGAAGTATTCAAAGCCGCAAGATTTTCATTGATAATATCAACGCTTCCAAAACTGTCCGGAATCGCTGCTATTTTTTTCAAAATCTCATTGTACTGTGTCATCATTCTGTGATGATCTTCTTTATTCTTAATAGTTCTCGCCATATTGCCGATCAATGCAATATCGCTTCGGATCTCATGCCCCTGTGGTCTTGTGATCAGAAGTCTGGTGATCTCTTCAACGCAGGTTGCCTCATCTCCGGTAAAAGTTCTACCAAGAGAAGAACCTACACACTCATATACCTCTTTATCTAACTGATAGATCTGCTTTGCGATCTCGTAACAATTCTCTCTATTTTTTTCCATGACTCATCATACCTTTCTATCACTGCAATTTTATAAGAAGAATACCAGCATATCAATAAAGAATACAGGTACTAAAATACACAGTGACCAGCCCATATATCCGAAGAAGGATGGCATACGGATACCGTTTTCATCAGAAATAGATTTTACCATAAAGTTTGGCGCATTTCCAATGTAAGTGTTAGCTCCCATAAATACCGCACCACAGGAAATTGCCGTAAGGATCTTTACAGAGATGGTACCAACTGTAGTAACAATACCTGATGTGAATCCAAGTGTTCCTGCTGTTGTGAGGAATACCAGATAGGTTGGTGTGTTATCCAAAAAGCTGGAAAGGAATCCGGTTGCCCAGAACATCTGGTATGGCTCGGTAATTCCAAGGTTAGGTCCCATTGTTTTAAGTAATGCAAGCGCCGGCTGCATTGTGATAAAAATGCCGATAAATAATATTGCAACTTCCTGGATCGCACCCCACGTAAAGTGGTTCTGGGTACGTATCTTCTCGTTTGTTGTCTTGAATGACAGCAGTGCAGCTAAAAGAATAATTGCAATTTCAATCATTGCCGGGAATGTCAATTTCACAGATTTATAAATTGTAATTCCAAGTACGTTTCCGGCTGCATCCTGGAACATTGGCAGACTTGGAAGCGTACCGCTTAAAATAACAGCCACAACGATCGCTACAAGGAAAACTATATTATGTAAACCTTCTACTTTGATATCTACACCCGGTTTGCTGATATCCGGACGTAAACCATTCGCAATATCCTTGCGATACTGTTTCTTATCAATTAAGTAGAAAATGATCAATAATAAAATCATATTGAAAATTAAAATCGGGAACAAGTGTAAGCTCCAGAAGAATGGAACACCACGCATAAATCCCATTAAAAGTGGTGGATCGCCGATAGGTGTCAGACATCCACCCATATTGGAGATCATGAAAATAAAAAATATCATGATCTGTGCTTTGTTTTTTCTCCATGAATTCATCTTGATCATCGGGCGGACAAGCAGCATACTTGCACCGGTTGTACCGATACAGCTCGATAATAAAGTTCCGAATGCTAAAAATAAAGCATTCACAGCAGGAGAACCTGCAAGGTTACCCTCCAGCGTAATATTTCCGGATACACAGAACAGACCGAATAATAAAACGATAAAGGTCAGATAATCATTCACGATACACTCTAACACTGTTTCGGTCGTCTCTCCTGCGCCGTTTAACACGATAGACGGGATAATAAAAAGCAATGACCACACGATCACTGCCAAAGCCTGATGTTTTTCCCACCACTCAGGCTTTACCAATGGCATTACCGCAATGCAGAGCAATAAACCTGCAAACGGAATGCAAAGTAATAAACTGTTCATGTTTTGCACCTCTTCTTTTTTACATATTCAAATTCAAACCCATGTCAATATTATCAGATTTTCCAGAATTTTCAACTTTTTTCTAACTAAAATCCGGTCAAGAACTACATATAAGTAAAACTGTATTTTTTTCTGCTACAAAATGACGGTCGTGTGATATCGATATCTGATGGTTTCCATGCAAAAAGTGGACACTTGTTTGTTCTATTTTAAAAATTGCACAAAAAAGATCGTTACAAAGCTCCTCTGCAACGATCTTTTCAGCAATTTTACCATAAATCTGCCAACTCATAAATCAGCTTTTCTGTTTTTTCCCATCCAAGACAAGGATCTGTAATGGATTTTCCATAGCAGTGTTCGCCAACTTTCTGGGCACCATCCTCAATATAACTCTCGATCATAAGTCCTTTTACCAGATTATGAATCTCTTTTGACACTTTACAACTATGTAATACATCTTTGCTGATACGAATCTGTTCCATAAACTGTTTTCCTGAGTTAGAATGATTGGTATCCACGATGACCGCCGGATTTGCGAGGGTTGTCTGCTGTGATGCGTTGACATCTTCATAATGTTCTAATAAATTCTGCAGATCTTCATAATGATAATTTGGAATATTGCGTCCAAACTTGTCCACATATCCGCGTAAAATAGCGTGTGCATATGGATTTCCGGTTGTTGTCACTTCCCAGCCCCGGTATAAAAACGTATGTCCGTGCTGTGCAGCGATCATGGAATTCATCATAACAGAAATATCCCCGCCTGTCGGATTCTTCATTCCGACCGGAATCCCAACTCCACTTGCAGTCAGACGATGCTGCTGGTCTTCTACGGAACGTGCACCTACTGCCACATAAGACAACAAATCAGACAAATATCTGTGATTCTCCGGGTAGAGCATTTCATCTGCACAGGTAAATCTGGTTTCTTTTACCGCTCTCGTATGCAGTTCCCGGATTGCAATGATTCCTTTTAACATATCCTCTTTTTTCTCCGGATCCGGCTGATGCAGCATTCCTTTATATCCAACGCCGATCGTTCTCGGCTTATTGGTATAAATACGGGGAATTATAAAAATTTTATCTTTCACTTTTTCCTGAACCGTTCTCAATCTGGATATATAGTCAATAACAGCATCTTCATTATCTGCGGAGCAGGGACCGATCACTAAAATCAGCCTGTCATCTTTTCCCTCAAAAATATTGCGTATCTCTTCATCTCTCTGGGCTTTCACTGCCACAACTTCTGTACTTACCGGAAACTGCTCTTTCAACTCCTGTGGTGTTGGCAGTTTCCGCAAAAATTCCATCTCCATTTCCATTGGTACATCCTCCATGTGTAACTCCAAGCCTGCATAAAAACTTCTCTTTGTCTGTATCTATCGTCATACACTCTGTGCTATCTACATCTTATGCAGTTTTATTTTCGTACTTCAACGCATTGAAGTATTCTTTTTTTATCATAATAGTTTCACAGGAATCCGTCAAGTGCTAATTCTTGTTTATTACTGGTTTTCATTATTTTCTACTGAGTTTTTCAAATCCTCTGCCAGTAAATAAATATTTTCCAGCACTTTTTTACAATTGGACATCTTCTCCACTGTAATGTCTGCCGTGCGGAGACCCTCGGTGGAAGAAGCTGCTACCTCCTCACCTGTTGCAGACAAATGCGTGATGTTATCTGAGATCACTCCTGTCGCATCCAGTATTTTTTGAATACTCTGTTCTGCAACATCGATATTTCCCATTAAAACTTCCACTGCATTACCAACATCATTAAATTTATCTCTGGTATCATCGATCAGTTGATTCTGCTTCTCTACAGATTCTGCCGCTGTCATGATGCTGTCATTCGCACGTTTTGTATCTTCATTCAATTTCTGGATGATCTCTGTAATATTTGCAGAAGCATCCTTCGTCTGCTCTGAAAGCTGACGGATTTCATCTGCCACGACTGCGAAACCTTTTCCGGCTTCACCGGCTCTTGCTGCTTCAATAGACGCATTCAGGGCAAGCAGATTGGTCTGATTTGAAATGTTAATGATGGAATCGACAAATGTTTTTACTTCCTCCACTTTATCGGTCAGGCTTCTGATCACATCCACCGTCACCTGACTCGCATCTGCAACGTTCACGGCCTGTTCCTTCAATTCACTGACAACACCGGCACCTTCTTTCACATTGTCATTCGTCTTATGTGATGCCTCGATCATTTCTTTGATGCCCTGCTCTGCCTGATCGGTATTCCCCTGAATATCAGAACACATAACCGCCTGTTTCTGGATTGCTTCCGCTGTGCTTTCTGTGCTGTCTGCAATTTCCTGAATGGAACTGTGACTCACATTAATGGATTCCTGCAGACCGTCAAGCATATCCATTGCCTCTCCAAAATGCTTGGAAATATTCTCTGCAACGATGATCATCTTTTTATTACTATCCTTCTGGATATCCGATGCATTTTGAATTTCTGCAAGATTTTCTTTAAAGAAACACTCGAGCAGATGCTCTGCACTATTGCAGGCATATGCGGTCAGCAATAATACAAACAGCCCAATCACATTATTCTGCAGATCTGATCCGTCACCCAGAAAGCATCTGACTAAATGAACTACAATGGAAACCAGCGCAATACCATTTGTCACCATCACAATTTTCTTGTCCAGATAAACCATTGCAACGATCAGTAGCGGCAGACCATATGTCCATGTTCCAACGGTTGTGTTCAATTGGACAATCACGAAATAACCTATCATCATCGACAGTGTCATGATTACCGCACATGTGCGTGTTGTTCTTTTACCAAGATATGCTACAACCGAGATAACGATAACTGCTGCCGCCGTGACTGCCTCCATCACAATCTTTGCCGCATGTCCGCCCTGACTGACGCCCAATGCTAACATAAGGGTAACTGCTATGTATCCAAAAACAACCACTATTGCAAGCAGTACTCTTTTATTCGCTCTGGAATATTGTTCTTCATTCATATAACTTCCTCTTTTCTAGTTAAAGTGTGTTTTTTCGTGCTGTGTCCTATTATACTACAATGTATTTTTTTTATCTACATTTTTTGTATGTTTTGCATAATTTTGAAATAATTATACGTAAACAAATCAGTATTTTGACAATTAAATATTGTTTAGATCCAATTACAATTCCTGCTTTTTTTCACGCAAAAATAGCGGTAAACCATGAAGTTACTGGCTTAACCGCTATTTTAAACCGATGAGACATCGGGGATTCGAACCCCGGACAACTTGATTAAAAGTCAAGTGCTCTA
>OGYZ01000163.1_pt1 | contig 58262 bp, 93 predicted proteins | sample 1576681 | NCBI WGS metagenome assembly OGYZ01 (sample SAMEA3541480, study PRJEB24748) | human gut metagenome | biome: human gut; feature: human-associated habitat; material: faeces | place: China | collected 2012 | reverse complement strand
TGCACAAATCCGGATAAAGACTATAGTCTGGGAAAATGTGCTCAATCTCTGGCGGCAATGGATCTCCGCCAGAAGGATAATTATAGCCAGTTCCCCCTTTTATCACTTCGCCGCCGCATACCGGATGCTGATAATCTGGTGTAAAAGTAAACACTTTACTCATGTAAACTCTGTCCGGCGGATCAATCCATGCAGTTAGTGGATTGTACCATTCAACGCTATCTCCCTGTCGTTTATGCCAAGCAGATAGCTTCATGAGCGGAAGGCTCGGGAAATTATGCCCGTCAACATCAATCATCGAAATTCTCATATAAATCTCCAAGACTCATCTGCCCATCTACATTGGCTGCTACTTCTTTTTCCTCTGCCATCCGCTTCTGCTTGTACTCATTGTATTTCTTACGATATTCATAACTTCTCCCGAAAATATTCCACGCTGCTTTCACTACATTCGGTTCATATGGTCGTATCAGTTCCAGATCATCAACCGCTTTATACGATATCGGACAACCGCAACACCCGGTTCGTGTCAATCCGTATACCTCATAAGCGTCTGAATACCGTATATTGTAATATTCCTTGTACCATGCTTTATCGCTGTCGCTTACATAGTACAGAGGGCGAAGGCGATACTGACCGCTTGACGTTTCTGTGAAGCATAAGGCTGTGTTGTCTTTCCTTGGAACGGATCGCATTCCTCCCTCGTCCCTACGCTCGCCAGTAATTACCATTTCATAGTCTTTCTGTACCTTATGCGCTATGTTTTTCTTGCAATGCACGCAGCATTCCGCACTTATTTGAAAATCTGGAGGATATTCCGCTATGAAATCCCGCATATATTTCGAAGAATTGATAACCAACTGAATATTTGGTCTTGGCTCTCCGTCAGAATTGCAACAACAGAGGAAATTTATCGTCCCCTCACAATTTGGGTATCTCTGTCTCAACTCTTCTCTCTTTGCCTGCTTGTCCTCTGCCTGCTCGTATTCCTGTGCAATCGATAATGGAACTTTCTTCTTTTGCCATCCCGACAATCCGGCAGACATGATCTTGGATACAAACGGCACGCCATATTTTCTTGTCGCCTGCACAATATTCACTTTCGGTCTGCATTCTTCGATTTCCACACCGTATTTTTCTGCGGTATCCCTAACGTGATCCTTGATAGCTTTCATTTCGAGTCCGGTGTTAAAGAATACATATTTGACAGGCGGCAATCCGAAAAGATCTCTGGTTCTTTCAGTCAGATCGATCATAATATCACTGTCCGATCCGCCTGAATACGAACATATAGCATTCGGATGCTCTATCAATCTCTTTGCTATAATGCTTTGTATCGCGTTAAATTTTGCAGGTGCATCAAAATCCGCGTAATCCGGTCTATCTGTATACACCCGGCTTCTAAATTCTTCTTTCATCATTTTTCGGAGTAAAGAGCTCTTTTACGCTGGCCAGCAAACCTCTCACTCCTTTCTACTGATTTATTTTTTCTTACCTCTCTTGGTCTTGAACTTATACACATCGTTTCTCTGCCGGCTTACCGCACTCGGGTAGCCGTTCAGCTTACTTGCTCTGCTCTTTCCCATGTGCACCTCCCTCTATGGCATCTAAACAAGCGTTCCAGCCTGCATCGAACCTTCCATTGTCACAATGCTCTGGATAATCTGATCTCTCCGGCAGTTCCACAAGCGGGCACCAATCCGGCTTTTCTCCGTCTGGCAAAAGTTTTCCTACCGCACAGCACAGGTATTCGTCATCCTCCGTCTCATAGCACAATGTGCATTTCTGGCATACCTGTTCCGGCATATCCATAATCAAAATCGCTTTAGCCATACCTCACACTCCTCTCAACTGCTTAACTCTCGGCTCATACGGCTTCGGAAGTTTTGACCATGCAGTAACCTTGTCCGGGTCGTAGGCGGTTGGCTGTTCACTGATAATTCTTAAAACTGTATCTTTTGCGGCGGTAGGGAATATATCTTTGCCATCCAATACAATTTTTAATGACTTTATTTCTTCCACCAGTTCATCTTCGTCAATCAATCTTCCCATCGCTCGCCCTCCTGTTCCATGCTTTCACAAATTCGCTCCAGTCATATGTACCAGTACAAAACTCCAAGCCGCATTTGCAATGAATGTTAATAGGGTCGCCACCACTATCTGGGTCAATAAATGTCGGGTGCCAATCCCTACTCGGTTCATACACATCTTTTTCAATATCTATACTGTGTCCGCAGAACGGGCATGGTTTCAATTCTTCACTCATTCTTCATCACCCCCACTTAATTTCTGCTACCTGTCCAATCTCCTCCGCAATAAAATCATTCATGCACCTGTTGTTTTCCTTCCAGTTCCCGTTATTGCAATAGCAATCAGAACAATCATTTTCATTACAATATGCTATCATCTCTTTCTGCTTCTCCACAGCCGCCCGGCACTCTTCCGGCGTGCCGATTGCGCGGTAAGCATCCCAAGCTGCCGCATCCTCGTAGGTAAGGATTTTGGCGTTTATTGGATGCGTGTTATCCGGTTCTTTCAGATATCGTTCCAGTTCATCCGTTACGTCCTCAAGGGATAGTTCTCCGCCGAACATATCCGTAAGGCGTTTTTCTAATGCTCGATACGGCTCAACCTCAGCTTCCAACTCCTCGATATATTCATCTTTATGGTCGCAGTTCACACAAATCTGCGTCGAACGGTTTGCAAACTCATTTTTGATGTTGGGATTAACAACTGACGTATGCCAGCGCTGAATCTCTTCCAGTGCCTTGATTGCTACTTCGCATGACTGAATTTCTTTTTTGCAGTTCTCCAAATTACTGTAATACTCACCCAGGCTCTTTTTTCTAACTGCAAACACTTTTGGAGAAATCAATAATAATTCAGCTAAAGCTTTTTTTGACTGCTCCATAGCGTTTTGAATAAAAATTTTTTCTTTATTCTCCGTCATAGCTTAATATCCTCCCTCGTTTTCCAACAACCACTCTTTCAACTGCACCTGCGCTCTGGCAAAGCACAGCTCCATGTCACAATCCGATACATTTACTATCACAAGATCTTTTCCGTTCTCCCCGCGCCCGCTTCTGTAAATATAAATTCCCCAATCAGCAACCTTGTTGTATGCAATGCTTAGATGTAACTTATATTTGTATGCAACCTTGTCAAAAAATCTCAAGAAATCACTCATTACTGCTCTCCATTTCTTTCAGCTTGGCTTCGGCTTCCTCTCTGGTAAGAAATACAATCTTTCCGAAGTCCTCAAATAAGATTTCAATGTAATCAACTGTATACAAGATTTTCTTGCTAATCGGCATCATACTGACTTCTATTTTTTTAGCATCAAGTTCGTATACATCCATATCTTTTTCATCAACAAAATAAATATATTCAGTCTCCAACGGATACGGCAACCGCAGAAGGAACCCCTGCTCCTCAGCATCCTCGTATTCTTTGAGTTTCCGATATACGGCATCGATTTCCTCGCAATCCGGTTCACATGCCCTTTCCCACAGTTCATCATCAATCCACAACGGATTTCTCTCCGTTAGTCTCTCCATGCTATCCCTCACTTTCTGCCCGAAGCCATTTAAGCCATCCTTTTTTATCCCAAGTGCTTCCACCAAGTATGTCTTTCGTCACAGCATCAAACCATTTTGCCAGTTCTTCATCCGTCATGCTCCGGATCCGGTCTGCATTGGTCATGGCTTTATAATGCTCACAGTTGCGCTCCATGTCTAAATGTGGGCTATCGTTAATCTTCGGACACCACTTACCGACAATTACATCATCTTTATTTGACAGATTATATAAGTTATTGCAGTTCTTACACTTCGGCACCTTTTTTCTCCCTTCCGTGTCTTTATCTCCAATCTATTTTTTGACCACATACATCGCAAAATGAATATCTGCCTTTATTTCTGTAGATGTCACGTATATGTTTTTTACATGCAGGGCAGTAGAATTCTTTCCGCGCATACCTGGTTGCCACTTTTCTTGGCTGCTGCTTCATTTTTGTGTCCCTGCATATCTGCAATGATTTCACAGCTTTTGTTAAAGCTTGGAGCATATCTCTATTATCTTTTTGGGCTTCTATAGCTTTTTCCAATATTTCTATGGCATCATTTATCGACATTCATTTTCCCTGCTTCTTTCCGCACCGCAGCTGATACGGCACCTCTCTGAATCTCTTAAGCGCGTCGCCGCTATCGTTGCGCATTTTTTCTTTCATACCTTTATCTCACTTTCACATCAGTGTCATTTCTGCGAATTTTAAAATCCAACCCACACTCTTCTTTCAAGATCTGTATCTGATCTTCCCATGTAGCATAATCATCCATGATGCATTCTGCCTTTTTATTGAAGCGATCAACAAATCTCTGTATTCGGCTTTTACCAAAGTCAAACTCATCGTGCAAAACCATTGCAGACAAAATCGTTACCGCGTCTATGGTATTTAATTTAATCTTGCTGACGCATTCATCTATTGCATTCTTTGGTAGCGCAAGTGGTAATTTTGTTGCTCCGCGAAATCGGCACTCTTCTTCCAGAGAGTCAATTCCATTCTCCTTTGCAATTTGCAGAGCATATGCCATTCCCTCTCGCCTAAGTTCTTCATCTTTATTTCTCATGAATCAGTTCTCCTTTCTTTTCATCTCAATCGAATCGAGTTCCAAAAAGGACTGTGCATATATCTTTGAATTCATTTTCACGATCAGAAATTTGACCATCCAATTCATCGAGCCTATTAAGTAATGCTTTCTGGTATTCTTTTTCTGTAAAATCCGTATTGCGTTTTCTTCCCCTTGTTCTTATTGGAAGTTTTACATTTTCTCCGTTTTCCAATAAAATCCCAATAATTTTGCGCCTTGGGACGCCGTTTAGTTCCGCAAGAATCTCCAACTGTTCACCTTTATGCTTTGCATGTCGGTACCTGTTGCAAATTTCGCATTCGCCCATTTCCATCATTTCTTATCACGCCCTTCCCTAACATTTGTTTCCATCAAAGTTTTTTCTAATTCATCATAGTCATAAGATCTCTGATGAAAGTTATTAAATTTGTTTTTTGATCTTGGGTTACTCTCTTTCTCCTGCTTCTCCCAACTCCTTAATGCGGCTTTCCAGTCGGTTATTATTTCTCCATTACGTTTCCAACCTATTGATTTGTAGTAATCAATAAATGATTCCGCGCTCACACCATTTTTCCTCTTACGGCAATAATCAGCCACTTCCGCCAATGACGGTATGCACGCTTCCACTTCTTTCCCTGGCGAGCTTCCTGCGCTCCTTATTGCATTCACTCCAGAAAAATTTTTTGAAGCATCAAATGTGTATGCACCATTTCTTTTCGTATAAAGCATTGATTTTTCTTCTGCATAATTGGTTGGCTTATAACGGTCTTTTTGAATGCAGTTATGCAATTTCCAATGTTTTATGACAATAACATTAGATCCCGGAAAAGTAAGAACATAATGTTTGTCAATGAGAATTTTCAAGTCTTCCTTTGAAGCCTGGCACTCTCTTACTGTTTTATTGGCGCAGTCAACAAAACCGTCGTCATCTGCCCGTATGCATAAATGAAAAAACAACCCCTGCGCTGTGAGCGGCATGTCAAGAAAAGCATCTGACGTCACTAAATCTATACGAAACATCCGCTTACTTGCCATAATATCTCCTTCAAGTTCCCAAAAATTATCACTTTTCTACTTCCAAAAGCTCAATAACACGCGATCCTGCATCTTCCGGTCTGCAAAAAACAAATTCCACTCCGTACTTAAGCTGCATTGTCAGCATTGCTTTTCCAAGGACTTCCCCGCTTGTTGGCGGTGCCTTTGGAAGCGGTACATTCAACCACTTTCCAATACCATGCATGTACTTTATCTTGTTGTATCTCTCAAGCCTTGGATTGTGCCAATGAAAAACGTCTTCAATAGTTTTTATTCCATCCATGTTCTCAACCAAAACATACAGTGCTATATTGTTGTTCTGCGCCAAAATACACTCGTCTCGGAACCTTGGATGCTGTTTTCCGCAGACGTTTCCCGTAATCTCCTGCATGTCCTTCTTAGTATCTACAGCAACCTTGTAGCTTCCAATAAAGTCCATCTTCTTAACTTCCATCTTTCTTGCTGACTTTCGTCTTATAACGTCAAGAACGGTTTCTTCCGCGATAACATAATCTCCAACTGGAAGAGGTGCTCGTAGCACCTCTATGTCATTACTATCAAAATAGCGATTCTTAAGTATGTGCTGACCCTCTTTCTGGCCTTTGTCCTCGATCAATAACATACATATCTCCCTTCCATTGATTTATCCGAGTCATTTTTAAGTAAAAGGTAACTCTTCATCAATTCCATCCGGAATATTCATAAAACCATCCGAATCTGTCATAGGCTGCGGTTTGTAACTTCCGTTGTCCTGCGAAGCCTGTTTGCTCTCTGCAAATTCACAGCTTTCGATCAAACACTCATTGGTGTACACCTTATTACCGTCTTTGTTGGTGTAACTTCCGGTCTGCCATGAACCCTCAATTACAAGTTTTGTACCTTTTTTGCAGTATTTCTCAAAAAATTCTGCTCTTTTTCCAAATGCAAGGCAGTTAATGAAGTCTGCCGTCGGCTGTCCCTCCTGCTTAAATTTACGGTCAACTGCGAGTGAAATTCTGGCGATTGCTGTTGCCTTTTCTCCCTGTGAATATCTAATATCCGGGTCTCTGGTTAATCTTCCGATAATGATTACTTTATTCATTTTTTACACCTTTCTCAAAACGGGCAAAGGTTCATATCAACCTCTAACCCTCGTTCTGCAACAAAAACATCTGCTCCATATTTAATTGTATCTGCTGTCTTTTGTTTGAATAATACCGAATCTGCTGATTTATCTGATAAGTGAATTAGAACGACATTTCGCAATGCCGGATTATCGTTAGTAGAAATAAATTTAAGTGCCGTTGGCAGGCTCATGTGACCTCTTAATCTGTGCTCGTAATTTGGCTCTTCTCGGTTCACAAACTGCATATCGTAGTTGGCTTCCACCATGATGTGATTAACGTCCTTAAATCGCCATTTGATGTATTCTGTGTCTGTTGCATACACCAAGCTGCCCATATCTGGGTGTTTAATATGAAATCCATAACACGGACACTCTGAACCATCAGAGTTATTATGTAACCATCGCCTGTCTTTATTTTGATTTGGAAAAGTCCTCACTTCAAATGTTCCATACTTTTTCATGTCACAGGATTTGTAAAAATCCGTATTGTATGGTTTCCAAACTGGTATTCCTGATTTTCCATATTCTCCTATGTACTTTGCGTGGTCTCCGTGAGTATGGCTTGCCAGTACACCGACTATCTTTATCACATTAAAATCCAATTCTTTTTTGACTTCCATAAAAGGCAACCCTGCTTCGATTATTAAAGCTTCGTTTTCATTCTCCAGAATATAGCAGTTGCCGGATGAACCGGAACCTAAGACTTTAAGAACCATTTATACCACCTTGCTTTCTTTGAATATCAATCTGTTGTCCTTCTTCCATGCGTGATTTTCCATATGTCTGCAACTTCTGGCATAAACTAAAATCTCTCTTTTTTTCTCCATGCAACCACTGCAAAACATCTTCCCATTTTCGACCTGATTACCGCACCAAAGACACAGCCCGTTTTCTCTTCTGTATTCTGATAATCCATATTGGGTTTTCCTTGCATTATCTTTCTTTGAACATATGTGGCACATAGTTCTATCTTTTTCAGATTTCCTCTTTCCACACCTCACACATATTCTGTTAGCTTTTCTGATTTCGTATTTTTCTTTTGCCCTACATTTTTCTGTTTGTGTCTTAGTTTGAACACCACGAGTTTTCCTTCTTTTTTCCCTGCACGATGCACATGATTTGTAATTACCATAAATTGGCTCTTTGTGACACTTGGGGCAAATTCCCATAGCAACGAAAAACTTCTTTGATTCAACATAGTAATTATGATGGTATTCTTGGCATTTGTTACATCTGTATGAGTTCGGATTTTCCTTCACAGCTCCACAATCCGGACAAAGCCCTTTTCCTTTGTTTCTCGTATGCCAATCCTCCATACTCAATCCTCCAAGAACCATACACCTTTAGGATGTAGAAAATTTCCACATACAATATTCTTTTCAAAAATACTCCTTGCGTCCGGAGCTATTTCAGATAGTCTTTCTATTGACTCATCAACATTGTCCCGCATGATATCAATTCCAAACAATGTGCTTGCTGCTTCTTCCTGTGTCATTCCTATTGCTAATTTTCTTTTTAGAATTTCGATTAGAAAATTCCCTGTTCCACAAGCTGGCTCTAAGACCGTTCCTCTCCAACATTCCTTTCCGCCATTTTCATCTTCAAGCATATCGCACATCTTTCTTACCATCCAATCGGGTGTAAACACCTCGCCGCGCTTCTTAACACGTTCTCTGCTTTTTATACCGGTCTTCTTCCAGTCTTCTACTTAATCCACCTTCTTTTTTACATAAATTGAAAATGTTATCTTCCATTCCTTTCTGTACGGATTCTAAAAATGATATAACTTCCATATGCTACTCCAATTCTTCATACGCCGGAAACTTAAATACTCCACTCAAACCCATAGTAAGTTTTTCGCCAATGTCATTTAGTGGTGTTGCCCCCATCTTTACAAGATTATGGCACATATAAGCCACTCTTAATTCTTCCATGGCTTCGTCTGCTTTTTCTTCTGTGGAATATTTAGCAATTTCAACGTCATTAGTAAGATGTTCCATTAAGTAAATGCTTTTATCATGTCTTGTAATTATTACCTGTTCATACGGCAAATCAATCGTGCCGTCCTGCGAAATAATTCTCATATAACCTCCTACTTCAAGAAATCCGGCACGTCATCATCATCTGCAACTTCTGTCTCTGCCATCTTTGGGTCTTCCACAGTTTCGGAAACTTCCGGCTCAACAGGAAAATCCTCTGTATTTGCGTTTTCAGATATTTCATGCTTAACCTGTTCCTGCAAATCTTCCATCGGATATTTCTTGAAATCGTTGTCCTGCATTTCCTCTTTCGTATACAGTCCCATTGTCAATTCCGGACAATTCAGACTTGAGAAGAAAGATGCCGCTCTGTAACGAAGCATTAACTGTGGCATGGTTTTCCACTTACTACCATTCTTACCAAGCCATCCCTCGGCTTTAGCCATTTCCATGTCCACGGTCATACCCTCAACTCTACGACCATTTTTCGTAGTCCAAGCGAGACACGAATAAGGCTTGCCATCCTTATCTTTGGTTTCCTCGAACTGTAATTCCATGTCGAATTTACCGGAATTATTGATTGCCGCAATCAGAAACTTTGAACTCCAAGATGGTCTTCCCTGTATTACATACAAGTTCTGCATTACCATCAGTGGGCTTACTTTCAATCTCTGCGCCTGTTCAATAGCAATCAGACAGTTTGCATCGTTCTTCTGGAATGTTGCCGGAACGATAGTTGAACTCGCCAACGCCTTTGCCATCTGCATAGCCATAATGAAATTATCTGATGTTCCAAAAATTCCAAGGCTGTAGTCTGTAATCTTGTTGTTGCTGTGTGCAACCTCTGTCTTTTCCTCTGCCTTTGCTACTGCTGTGTTCTCTGCCATAATTATTTTTCCTCACTTTCTTTCCTTATTGCTTTTTTAAATGCTCCATTTTTAAGAAATTTCAAAACAAGATTGAGTTGCATATTCTTGAAAACCTCTATGTGCTTTGTACTGTGATACCACATTACCCATTCCTGTTTCAAAAGTTCCTCAATGCTTGTAATCTGCTCACCCTCTGCGAATTTTCGCTGACTTAAAAGGTATTCCCTGTGTTTTTGAATGTTCTCACATTTTGCGCACTCTTCGGAAGAATACCTTGAACAATGCTTTCCGTTAAGGTTTATAGACAATGCACAATATCTACATGGATTAACTCTCATCGTCACCACCGCTTTCCTGTTCCTCATATTTCTTCACAACTTCCACCTTATCAGCACCGTAGGTCTCTACCCACTTCATATCCACGGTTTCATCCGTAACTTTCAGCTTTGCGCCTTTGGAATTTAAAACCATGTCTCCGGCTTTTACATCGTCTGATGTAGCAAATATATATGACCGGCTCTGGTTTGGATATTTTGCTTTTATGTAATTCATTCTGATACCTCCGCAATCTCTCCATTTTCAATCGTATACCAAGTATCCGTCTTGATATTTTCCCCATCAACCTGCACCATCTTTGCACCGTTAAGAACCCATGCACTCTGGTTATTTCTGTCATATTCCGGATTATCTTTTGAGCCAGTGTATTCCCAGTCTGCAAAAACAAGAAATGCCCCAAGAACGCCCTTGGCTTTTGATTTGTAACCCCAAGCAACAGCTACTACATCCTTGTCTTCTGCCGAGGATGCTCCCTTGTATCCGGTTGCCGAGGATGCTCCACAGTCTCCGGTTGCCGAGGATGCTCCATAGTCTCCGGTTGCCGAGGATGCTCCCTTGTATCCGGTTGCCGAGGATGCTCCATGCTTTTCATCGCTTTCAGCGTCCTTTTTTACACGTTTTACTGTATATTCGATTGCAGCTTTAACAAGACCCGCAATGCTAATTTCTGCTCCGATCTTAATTTTTGTAGATGCTACCTTAGTATCATCATTATGTTTCTGGCTTTCTCCGCTCTGCTCTACCTCGTGGTATACGCTTTCATTTGGATAATAATAATTCAAGCAATCAAGCGGATACTCGCAAGCGTGAAATCCATGATCGCAAACTTCTACGCTTTCTTCCTCATACTCTTTTCCCTCTTCGTACTGAAAGCCACGACAAGTCATATTTTTGTTAAATCCTTTGTAAGATTTGATAACTTCTCCCATTTAAACACCCTCCACTTTCAACTGCTTGTCCGCTGATACACTCAAAAGGATTAACTGTGCATCCATATCCGGCACATTGAAATCATTTAAGCTCTCTGCGTTATCCACAAAAATCGGCACGCTAACGCCGTATAACTCGCCAAGAGCACGGATAATATCAAGTCCGGCTACAATTCTATGACCGCTATTCAAAGTCGAATACGGCACTCCATTTACGGTGCACTCACAGCAATCTTTCATACCGCCATTTAACTGCATTTCAAAGAGTTTGAAATTAACTGTCTTAAAATGGCTGTTGATGGATTCAGAAACCTTGTTGAGTTTAAAACGAATGAACTCTTCCAACAGGTAAAGAATCTGTTCCTGATCCGCAACCTTCTGCCCGATTTCTTTCTGTTCTTCCTGCAACTGCCCGATACGCTCATCAATCTCAACATTCATGGATGCCTTTGCAATAGTGCTGTTTACTTCATCAAGACGTGCCTGTAACTCTTCTTTTTCAGATTTTAAGTTTTCAACTGCTGCATCCTCTCCATTAGCTTTCAGATTTTCGATTTCTACCAGAACTTCATCATGCCTTGCTTTCAACTCCACGTACTCTTCATTCTGCGAATAATCGGCAATTTCCGGAATCGATAATAACTGTTGGCAAAGCTTTTCTTTTTTTGCAATATCTTCCTGCTCCTGTCCCTTTAAGGACTTTATTTCTTCCTTTGCTTTGGCATTTTCATCCCTTAATTTTGTGATAAGATTTTTTCTCTCTGTGCCGATAGCAACCAATCTGTTCAGTGCTGTTCTCTTTTCTGTGTCAAATCTGATCTTTTCTGATTTTAACTTTTCTTCTGCATCTGCCTTGGCTTTTCGCTTTCTGCTTTCAAAATCAGCCTTTAACTGCTCGATTTTATCTTCCGGCAACTTCTGACCACACAATGAGCAAACGGTGCTGTTTTCATCAAATACCCACTTTGATTCATCAAACAGATATGGGAATTCATCAAAAGCCTTTGCTTTTTCTGCGTTGTACTCCTCTCCAAGCCTTTTCCGCTCTGAATCAGCATTGGAAATAACCGCCTCGTTTTCTGAAGCCCGTCTCTCTTTCAAAGCAATAGTATCTGCAAATCGATTCATCTCGTTTTGCAAATCGCGTAATTCTGCTTCGATCTCGCTTCTCCTGTTTGTCAGATCGCGATTCATAGTCTGCATAATCCCAGACATATCAAACTGCAGCTGCATTTCTTCACGTCCTAACTCCATCATTACTCCGTCAGAATCTTTGATCTTCGCATCAATATCTGCAATTTTGGTTTCCAAGTCTTTTTTCGCAAGTTCCTGCTCTGCAACATCGATGTCAACCTTGGATTTCATGGCTTCGTCAATTCGGACTGGAATCTCTGCCTGTTTCTTCTTCCACTCGTTCAATGCTTTGGAGAATTTTGTTCTAATATCATCCGTAGACGGTGCTTTCTCCAATTCTGAAAGCAATGGTGCATACTTCGCGTCCGTCTGTGCCAGCTCTACATCTGAAACATCTGAAACAAGTTTCATCAAAATATCTCTCTGGTCTTTCCATTTCAAAGAAGAAAAATACTGCGGCTTAGTCAGCATTTTGAACATTTCCTCACTCTGCGCAATACCAGATACATACTCCTTAAATTCAGCTTCACTTTTTGGATATCCGTCAATCTCGTATGAATTTGGATTTCCCTGCAATGACACTGTATTTGTGCCACGCTTCTTGACCCAATTCTGCTTCTGAACCTTGGAAAGCTCTACTTCTTTGCCATCAACGTCCATAATTGCTACAACCTTTATTTCCACGTTATCAATACGTGTTCCTTCCTTATTTAAAGGGCGGACATTAAACTTTTCCTCTCCGGAACTGTTCTTGTTGAAAAGCAGCCATGTAAACGCATCAAAGATCGTTGTCTTTCCTACGGCATTCTGCCCGCTGATCTTCGTTTTCACAGAGAAATTCACGTCAAGCATATTGATGCCCTTGAAGTTCTCGATGTGAATACTCTTAATCGTTATTTTCATTTTTCCCCTCCTCAATCACATCACATTTGCTTACGGAAACCTCATAAGCCACTTTCTTCTCAAACTCCGTGTCAGAAATCTTCTTGTCGTATTCGCGGCTCTGGATTCTGCCAATCAGCTTAACACGGGTCCCGATTTTAAATCCGCCTGCAAATCTTGCATTCCTTCCCCAGACAATGCACGGGATGTAATCAGATTTTCCATAATCTCTGTTGACCGCAATCAGCATGTCTGTGATCTCACGACCAAGTGGCGTCTCTCTGTAATTCGGCTCTTTGCAAACATATCCATTGATCGTAATGCAATTCTTATCAATATTCGCATCTTTTGAGTCAATCGCCTCGATTTCACGAACGAACACCGATAAGATCAACCGGCGTCTAGTGCCCTCCTGTTTGTTGAATGAGCGATAACTTCCAGAAACCATTACCTCCATTCCCGAATATCTGTCCTCAATATCAAACAGTCTTTCTGAAATGGTTAATGGGATCTCGTCTACGGCGCCGCTCTTTCTTTTTATTCCAAGAGACATTTTGTAAAATTTTTCTCCGTATGATTCATACATAAACTCCGGCTCTGAAATAATCACGCCTGCCAGTTCAACTTTGTTGTTTTCCATTGTTTCTTTATTCATATTTGAAATTCTCCTCGTATTATAATGTAGTAGTGTTTATAGACCCTCTCCAAAGTCTGATTCCGTTTCTTCATGAAGTCTTTCAAGTTCAACCGTACTGTTCATTATGCTTTTGGCATATTCAGTGCGATTCTCGTATGTTCTGGTCAACGCATCTGATTTTCCGCTATAGATCATAAGGACTGTGCTCATGTCTCCATCATATTTTTCAAACAACTCCGCCAAATAATCGCATCCAATGAGAATATTCCCATACGGATCATAGAGATCTTCTACTCCAAGACGTTCCATCCGGTCTCTGTGATATTTTTCATAAATTTGCATGAGACCTTTGCATCCACCATTCTCCACATCGGCTTGTCCACTGCTTTCATGCTCGATGATCGCCATTACCATTTCCGGGCAAATATGATATTCGTTTGAAATCTCCTTTATATAAGGAAGATACTCATTTGAAATCCATGTATTGCTCGGTTCCGTTGCTGTCGTATGTAATGTAGGTAATACCATCGTCAGTGTCATCACCATCAACATAATAATCATGATCTTCGACAATCTCTTCCGCATCCTGCCATCCTCCTTCAATTCTTGATCCGGCATACAATAAAAGTAAGCTGATTATGGTCGGTATCGCTACAATAGGATTTTCCGTTGCATCCGCACACATACAAAGAAAAAAGATCGCCGCGCCTACAAATTCAATCACCATTGCCAACTTCTTCATACGCACTTCACTCCCGCCACTTATAAGAATCACTTTCAATTTCCTGTCCATGTAAGGACACAAAATCTGTTATTACCGCAATAAATTCTGAATTGGTTGGCTTCCCCTTTTTCGGCGAAACCGTATAACCAAAAATCTCATTGATCGCATTCACATTGCCATTTATCCATGTGACCTCTATTAAGTTCCGGATGTTTCTTTCTACTTTGGATGCGGTAGTTCCGTTCTCTTCTGCGATTTTTGCATAAATTTCCTTCATAACACATCTAAGCGCATCCCTGTCGTCCAGACATTTCTCTATCGCTCTAATTGTGTATGTGTATCCTTTGAGCGAATGGCTTGCGCCGATCTGATCTAATGTTTTTCTTAAAGCAATGTTCGTTTGTTTATCCATGAATTCCTCCTGTTAATCTTTCCAATTCCATATGAGTTATTGGAAGCTACCAGTTTTCCGTTCTATTTTTCATAAACATAACCTCTGTTCAAGAATTTGTTGACAAAATATATCTGTCCTTTTCCAGTTACCTTAGTTGTGCGAGTTATCCTTACAGAGCCGTCCGGGTTCTGAACATTGCTTTCCTTTACCTCGAACAACCCCTGTTCAACATATCTCTGCTGCGGCATATTCTTTGACGAACCATTTTTAATAAGGAAGTTATTCTCACGCAACCACTCAAACAACCGCTTCTGTCCTATCTGGTAGCCGTTCTGGCAAATCAGTTTTGCCAAATCTCCGATAAGGATTGATGTGTGACTTGTTGCCACCGCATCGGCAAAGATTTCTTTCGGTTTCATCCTCTGATTTTCAGCAATCAGACTGGTGTTGATTTCCTTAAGGCTGTTGATTTTCTCGTCAGCCATCTTTAACGCTCTGGCAAATACCTGCTCCGGTGTGTTCCACGCCTTTTCCAAGTCGATGAGGTACTGGCGAATTTCTTTTCCTTTTTCCGTTCTCTGCAACATACAAATCTGTTTTGCCATATCAACAGAAATATCAATATCGTCTACCTCTCGCTGAACCTCTCTGGTTCCCTCGATTTGAACCCGTACTTTTTTGTTCGGGGTTGAAAAATCTATGCCCTGTACGAATCCATACCCAGAATATCTTTCAAACCATTTACTGAAACGTTCTGTACCTTTAACTCCGTCTTCTTTCGATAATAAATCGTATAAATCTCTTGCCGATACTGTCTGTGTATCAAAATTTACCTTCACTAACTCGTCCATTCCATCCAACTCCTTTCTGTACTATAATCGATGTTTAATCGGCATCAATCCTAATAATCGTTTCAGCGATACGGTCAATTTCTCCTGCAATGCGAATTTTTGTTTCCGTATCAGATGTTTTCTTGCTTTCCTCTGCCAGTGTTTCAATTTGCTGGTAGAGGGTATCTTTTACTTCTTCAATGCTATGCGACATTCTTCTCCTTTCTACTCAAGAAAATACTCAATTGTAACGCCAAAATAATCGGCAATCTTTTTCAGCTTGTCCGTTTTAGGCTTACTTCTTCCAGCTTTCCAGTCTGAAAAAACTGTCGGAGCAAAACCAATGTCTTTTGCAACTCTGTATGCAGTAATTCCTCTTGCGTTTAAAAGCTGTTCAAACTTCTTATACAAACTCTCTCCTCCTTTCTCGTCTTGAAACTAATTAGGATATTATGAAAAAATATAAGATCTGTTCCAACATCTATTATCTTTTTAAAATATCCTAACTTTTTATTGCAAATAGTTAGGAAATCCGTTATAATATATTTCGGTCAAAAAATAAATCAAACGGGTTCCTTTTAATTATGAACTCACAATCAATTTCAAAACTTATTTATGATTTCATAACTATGGTTATATAGTATACTCCCATAGTCTATTTGTCAAGCACTTATTTATGATTTCATAATTATTTAATGGGAGGATTTATGTACGAAATTTTTTGCAAATTACTTAGAGAAAACAAAGTTACTGCATACAAGGTTGGAAAAGAAACTGGAATAGCTGGCTCCACTTTTACTGATTGGAAAACTGGTCGAAGCGTTCCGAAGCAAGATAAATTACAGAAGATTGCCGATTATTTTGGCGTTAGCTTAGAATATCTTATGACCGGCAAAGAGCCTGGAATGGAAAAATATTCAGATGATATGGCTGATTTGTTTGTAGAAATATCAAGAAGTAATGATGTTAATAGAATAAAAAGACTTTTGTCTTATTATATAGATTTGAATGAACGTGAGAAAAATTCCGTTGACAGTATTGTAGAATCTCTTTCAAATAAAGATAATACAAAAAAGAACGGTTAATCCCGTTCTTTTTCCATGCCGCTAATAAGTCTGTAATAAAACCTCAATCGTGTTTTATCCATTTTGGAAATCATGCCAAATATGTATTTTTTATATTCTTCCTCGCTAAAATCTGCAACATTTTTCTCTTTGTCTTCCCCCATCTTATTCTCCTCCAATCTCTGCAACCGATAATGTTAATGCCATTACAGAACGTACGTTCTTTGCAGTCAACCCCATACAAAAAAATTACCATTATTTACCAGTAACATTTGAGAGGGCAATGAATCGCCAAACATCGCCCCCTCTCCAGAACTTGAAGTGCCCTTATCGGACAATTTTATTTTACAAATTTTGCCAGCATTATTCAAATCATTTCGGTCGCAAGTTTCGACAGAAATCGTATGATTTGTCACTTTGTGTCAACAAAAACGTCTGGGTTTTGAACAGATATAAAACACTGCTTATTCAGGCTTGTGCCAATTGAATAGCGTCAGAACATTTGTTTTCTTCGCATAACGAAGCTTTAGCAAAGTTAAACAGGTATAGTCGTTTTACGGTAAGAAAATCGTCTACAGATGATACTGTTACCATACGACAAACAGATTGTTTTACATATGGTCGCCTTATAACCATTTGCTTTTCTGCTATCGCCACAGTCGACATGCCGACTGGTAATGTATGGGCATATTTACCAGTCGAGTTCGCACCTGCGACCCCAAAACACGGAGGTATTGTCAGCATATCCAATACTATTCATGGTAAAACCCGAAATGTTGTTATTGATGCAACCAATAATACTTCCGGGGCAAATGTCGCCATCCGGCAATCAGCCACAGAAAAGGTGCTTGCAAATACTATCATTGATTTTTATATTACATATTACCAGGATTAGTGTGCATCGCAGATGCCCCTATATTAGTCTAATCCAGATCACTGCAATATCAATAATCAGCACCACGGCTATCTGGATTAACTTGCCATAAAAACATTACCTGTAATATATCCCAACGGCTATACTATTGTGCACATCCAATCCATTAACATAAGCTTGCGCTACTTTTATTTTAGATTGTGTCAGATAGATATTGATCATTGCGTTTTCGGTAGCGGTGGCATAATGTCCCACTTTGCACTGGTACACATCTGATAGATTTACAGGCAAAGCCTTTTGTGGAACTCTTATCTGCCACATATTTCTGCCAGTGTCGGTTTTGTATAGCGCAATAAGTTGCAACTCGTTGTACTTGGGTAAATCAGTAAAAGTCGTGTCTGTTCCAGAAATATTTTTAAAATATTTCCATTCAAGATCTGTATTTAACTTTGCTAAAGCTTCGTTATGCGAAGAAATCGCCCCTGTCACCGTCCCACCACCGATAGAAGATATGTCTGTGCTTCCAAGCATCTTGTACAGATACCGCACATTTTTAAACATCTGTGACACCTTGGCGAAAAGCGATGCGTGCTTTTCCCCGCTTTCCAACGCCGCAACGGATGTCCAAGCGCTTGCATCGACATCCGGCGTGTCACTGCTTGCAAAAGCAACGGTTGTATCTGATGCATCTCCATCTTCTGCAACTGCGCCGATCTGCGCAGGTGTAAGATTAACATTCCCCTGCCGGTAGGTTTTCTCTTTGTTCCCTTTGATCCCCGTCACGCCAGATCCCGCTGTTACATCCCATTTCCCTTCGGATGTCCAGATGACGTTGTTACCCTTACCATAATAGATACCACCACCGTCATTAAACCGGTCATCTGAGGTAAAATCATCACTGATGTTGTACATCCATCCGTTTTCCATGTCGGATACCGGCAGATCCGCAAATGCTACCGTACCCATTGGTATAATGCCGTTAAGCCCCTGCGACACGCGCTTGACCTGCTCGTAATAATACTGTGCGTTATCCGTATCCTCTCCATCACGACTTCCAGTACCGCCAACGGCATAACTCTGTGCTTTGGTTGCACTCGCCGCCGCAGCTTCCGATTCACCTTTGATCTCCTCTGCCTTTTGTGTGGCGATCTCCGCTTTCTCCGCTGCGGTATCAGCTGACTGCCTAGCATCTGCCGCCGCATTAACCGCATCCACCCTTTTACTTTCTACCTCTGCAATCCACTGCTCTTCTGTGCCCTCATATCCGTGCTTTACAGCAAGTGCGTATGCAGATACCGGTCCCAGGTCTACTGTTTTACTCATAATAACGTTACCTCCAATCTTCCTGTGTTTGTTAATTTGAAATCAGTTTCCAAGTTGTCCGTTTTGGAAAAAATCAAATGCCCCTTATCATTTATGTCAAAGTCAGCCCACCCGGCTGCTTCGGCTGCCTGTTCTGCTCTGTCTGCTGATACTTCTGCCCTGTCTGCACATTCTTTCGCTATTGCTGCGCTTGTTTCAGCTCTTGCAGATTCCACCTTGATCTTTGCCAGGTAATTTGGTTCTAAGTGTTTCTCTTCAATGCTCCCTTCTTTAACAATGGCTGACACCTTGCCATCCGTTCCAATGATAAAAGCCACTGTGTCCGTATCCAAAAACTCATACTGGGTAATCAGCGCCGATAAATCTATGTACTGTTTCGTGCCGTCGATCAGAGTAAGTATGATCTGCTCCGTAACCGGGTCATAGTCAAAGTTGACAGCTATTTTCTCCATCTGCGTGTCGATCGTAACCTTTGAACCATTCTTTTTTGTGACAGTAATAATACCTGTCAATTCCTCGAACGTCACATCCGACACAAGAGTTGCCACCTCTGTTTTCGTGGCTTTTGTTGTATCCAGAGTAATCACACGGTCGTCAATGGTATCTGTTGCACTGTCCAACTTGTTGAGATTCGCTTCATTCAAAGGCGTAGCATCGCTCGGGTAATTCTCCCAGTTAATACGCTTATATGCTTTATTCATGGCTTTCCTCCGATTTCTTTTTCTGTTCCATCTGTCTTTCCGCGACCACCTGCTTATCCGCTTCTTTTTCAAGCTGGTTGCATATATCCCTAAGTACCAGATGCTTTACCTCTACTGGGATGTCACCGCTCGCATTGATAAAATTGATAATGTCATTCTCAAACTCACGGATTTTTGCATTGACCATTTTCTCATCCTACTTTCCTTTTTAATTCTTCTATTTCCTCTTGTTGTAACTGTACCGTAGCTATCAGATCAGCAATCAACTCTGTTTTGTCAAGTGAATAATAGGTATTGCCATCCGGATCTGGATTCTCGGAGCAAATCGCCCAGTCTTCATTACCGACCGCGTTCAATACCTCCTGCGCAATCAGACCGTGTCGGTAATGTCCCGCGGCGTCATAGTTATAAATAAAGCGGCACGGTCGCAGTGACTGTATAAGTGCAGCACTTTTTTCTCGGTCAAGGGATTCTATGCCATGCTTTAACCGCCGGTCGGAGTAACTTTCCCATCCATATGATGACAGCCCTGTTCCTGTTGCCAGAATCTTTGCAAAAGATCCTGTGTCTGTATCTTCTACGGATACTTGGGAATACTGAAATATTGCTTTTCTTGAATCAGCAATAGCGCTCATACCATCATTTCCCATAGTTACTTCCGTTCCTTCACGCTTCAAGACAATAAAGTTCTTTGCTTCGACCGCTTCAAGTTGAATGTAACCATCTGTCATCTCGACATTGCCTTTAAGTTCAAGCAAGTCCGCCCGAATTTTAACCCCCTCTGCTGACTGGTTGATTTCCGATATAACACTATCACGCGACACCTTTGATGTTATTCCTGCAGCATTGACCTGAATTGCAGCTGCAAGTTCCCCTTCTTTTTGGTTTGCCCGGCTTACCTCTGCAGTAATACTCTCTGAATTCTGTGTGATCCGTGATGATAACCCGTCCGCAGTATTCTTTACTTCTGACCGGATTTCTGTGGCGGTCTGAGTGATCTGTGACTGCAAACCCTTTTCCACATCAACGATTGTCGACTTTGTTTCCTCGATTGACCGTTCCATCGTGTTGCTCTTGCCTTTCAGCTGCAATATGCTCCGCTGTATTCCGTTGACCTTACTTGTACGGTACTCTTCCCCGTCAGCTTCCAGACTGTCCCTTAGTGCCTGTATGCCTTTCAGCGTGCGCTTTAGGATGTAAGTCTCGATCAGTTCATATTTTGTGGTCAGCCGTACCGCATCTCCGGCTTCAAGGCATGGATTTCCTTTGCAGTCAGCACTAAATGGTCTGTATATAATTCCTTTTATCTTTGATAAGGTTTTTTCTCCAATTTCGTTTAATTCCTTTGTTCCCTTCCCATAAACAAGGAAATTTCCCTCGATCACATAAGTGTTTCCGCCATCACCTACAATCACTCCTATATCATTCTCTTTTTCACGAATCTGCAGTTTGTCAATCGTTCTGACAATATAATCTTCATATTGTGCTGAAATGTACTGGCTTTTACTTATGCTGGTGCTTTTTGGATTTCTAGGGTAAAGATCATCCGCAGGGTAAAGATCATTCGCCGGATAAAGCCCCTGCATATCTTGCGTTAAGTACACATAGCGAAACTTTCCAACGCGCCCGATATTTCCCATACAACCGTTAATTTCAAGTATACAAGACAAAACCTCTTTTCCGCTTATGGCTTCGCCTATCGTGCTTGTCTCTGCAGTATCTGAACTTCCGCCACTTGATGCTTTCACTTCTACAGTTTTTTCAATAATCATTTCATCATTTACAAGAGATACTTCTTCCTGTTCCACTCCAAAATGATTAAAAAAGCTATCTCTAAATTGTTTGATCGTTACCTTGCTATCTTTTTGTGGAAGTATCTGATTGTACCAATCAGTAACATCAGATGATAAAATATCATACAAAACATCGTAAGCTACCACATCCCGGCACGTCCGATCTGCCGTAGGTGTGTCAGAATAAACCTTGTATCTTCCTATTTGGAATGGTTTATCTTCGTGACCATCAAGAGTCATCTTTGCAGTCAACCACTTTCCTTTCATTGGCAAGAATACATTGGACACCGTGAATTTAATCATACCGGCTTCACATGCCCCGAATGTTAATTCAGATTCCGAACACAAACTTTCTGTCAATTCAAATTTTTCTTGGTGTAGTTCGGTGTTTGTGATATTGATTTTCCCATCATCAGATACGATGTTTAACTGTTTGTCTACGCTGTCCTTTAAAAACAGGCTTGAATATTGGTAATCAACCATCGTATACACCCCCTATAAATGCCAGTCTTACAGAGTTGTAATGAATTTGACCTCCATAAGTCCCGTATATTGTAGGTTGAAAATCTGCCATGTAACCATACTGTGTTACATAATCGTCATACTCCGGTATGTACGCCGTGATATAGCAATCTCTTCCGGTTGCATTGGTAAACTGCTGACGGATTTTACTTATAATGGCATTAAATTCCGTGTTTGTAAGCATAGCCCGTGTTTCAAACTCAACTTTTAACGCCTTTAATTCCACGGCATTTCTATGTAGATAGCCGTTAGCGTCCGTATAATCGTCTAAGTCCTGCATATTCACATATGGGCTATATGTCTCCGGTTTCATAAAAGACATTGGAACTGTATAATTTCCAATCTTTAACAACCATCCGCTGTACGCCATGCCAAACACCTCCAATCAAGTTTTCTTTTCAGTTTTGCAAATATAAATACCGTTATCATCACTTGAAAATAAGATTTCAGTTTTTCCGTCCGGCAGAATATCCGCCACGACGCAATTATTCGGATTTCCTATTGGTGTGCGACTTTCCGGGCACTTGCTCCAGTCTATTGGTTTATATTTTTTCATGGCTATTCTCCTAAAAATGGGTACAAAAATAGCACCTACCACCAATTTGATAGATGCCACTTCTTTTTCTTTATCTATTTTGTGATTACTTCGATATTGGTCGCTTTGATCACAATTTTCTCCGGCGTGTGAATTACTTCCGCGTTTTATGCTGCAATTAGCTTTCTTTCTTTATTCGTAATAAACGACTTTATTTCATCATATCCCCAGCCACAATCCACAAGACCGCTCACTACCATCTCTACGGATTTCACTTTTGCAAGTTCTTCTTCTGATAGAAAATCTCTTAAATTATCCTGCTTCCCTATTCCGTATTCATCTCTCAACTGTTTTGCAGATTTCCCCAAAACTGCCTTGTAAACCAAATCTGTATAAGTAGAATATGCGTGTCCATGCATCCTGTCATTTTCTCCAGACTGTTGAATTGCCTTTGTTAAAGCCTGCCTAACGGCAATACCTTTTTCTCGTTCTTTGATTTTACCAATAAGAGCCTTCTCCATCGCATTAAACTGCTTGATATAAGCCAGTTTAAACTGCATGGCTTTTTCTCCTGTATACCCCATGACTAAAAGTGTAAAACCGTCTCTGTTCATGTAATACATAGGATTTTTCTTCCCATTTGATGCTGTATAAGTCTCTTCATAGAATAGAGCTGAAAATTCAGCGCTACTAATATCATTCTGAATATTTCTTATATCAGCAAGAACATTCTTATGCTCCTTACCAAATGTTTCCGCCACATCAAGACTTGTTACTACCGTTACCTCTTCTTTTTTTACTGTCTTAATTTCTACTAACATATACCATTCCTCCTTGATGGTTTTTATTAAATAAAAAGACCACCAAAGACTGAATCTCTTCAATCTCTGGCGGTCACGAATCCGCACCTATTCCTCATAGGCTTGCAGGACGTTCTAAACTTCTTGAATCTACCTGCGTGATTTTTAATTATTTGGAATTATATATCTTCTGTTTTTATTTGTCAAGCGCATCACTGCGCTCCCTCTTATATACCCGCTTTCCCCAGCCTTTCCCAATCTGCATCCCTAGTACATTCATCCTTTTTCTTCAATAAGTTTTCGTTCTCTTTTTCCAGTTTTTCTATTTTTATTTCCAATTTCTTTTTCTCTTTTTTCAATGCAATATTCTCTTTTTCCAAATCGTCCGCACGAATAAGCGCGTTTGACTCCCGATTAAAAAGATCAGTATTGTGCGCCTTTAATGCATCTTTTTCTTTATTTAACTCTCTTATTTCCCATTTGTAATTCTTTTTATCTTGCGTCATCTTAATTTTCAATTCTTCTATCGTTTGATGTGCTTTATTCAACTTCTTTTTGCACTCATTTAGTTCTGATTCAGACTCCCTATTCTCCATCGTAATTCTCCACATATTAAATCCAAATTTATATGAAAGTGTAGCCACAATCATTACATATAATTTTATTTATTTCATATGTTTGATCTTTTCTCAAAATCTTTTCCTTTTTATTTACTAAAGTAAACGGTTTAAATGGATTTAGATTTGCAGTGTATCTTGTCTTTGTTTTGCCTGGTACAAATTTCTGCTCCGTATAATGAGAACAATTTTCGCTCCCACATCTTGGACAGTAAACCTCTTTTTTTTCTCCGAATAAAGTATATTTATATATACCATTAAATCCCGTGTTTTGAGATCTTTCAACAGAATTTCTTAAGAATAATTTTCCAACACCTGTAATCTCTGGCTCTTTTGGGCGTTCCCACCCTCTATCATTTTCGTTTTCTTGTTCGTATGATTTATAAAATTCACTTTTCCCCGCAGACATTTCATTGTTTTCGTGTTGTTTCAACGGAAATCCGCAATTGATACACATTTCTGCTTTGTCTGAAATTTCTTTTCCACATTCAGGACATTTAATCAACGCCATGTGTTACCCTCCCGCCACTTGTAATAAAATGATTCTACCACAAGTGGCGGTATTTGTCATTAGAAAATATATGCTTCTCTTCCAGTTCTGTTAAAGTAATCTTTTGCATAATTGCGAGCGCTTTTTCCGATCTGCTCTGATGTAATCCCAAATTCTTTTTCCAAAATTCCTTGAAGCAACTGATTTTGCTGTCTTAGCAATTCCATTTCCTGTTGCGCCGTACTGTACACTGCATCTCGAATGCCGGTAATTTCCTGCCCACCGGCAACCGCTGTTTTTCCTCCGACGGTTCCTAGCATTTCTGCCCTTCCATTTTCTCCCGCCATAAACATACTGTACTGGCTTGGGAATCCTCCGGCGGCAAAAGTAGGAATTTTCCCGAGATTTATACTTCCGGCTCCAACAATCTGCTTTCCAGCAATGTTTACCGCATCCCACGAAAAAGAAAGCTTTGAGTTCATCCAGTTTGCAAATCCGTTCCATATGTGCTTTACAGCGGCTATAGCATTATTCCATGCATTTTTTAATCCATCTGAAATACCACTAAATGTCCACTTGTCTGTTGTAAACTTTGGAGCAACATCTTGATTCCACCACTTATAGAATCCGGTGTTTTCCCACCATCCAGTAAATTCCTCCCACTTTTTAGATAGACCTTTTCTTATATTTTCTCCAAGGCTTTTCCATGTATTTACTGTAAACCATGGAGAAACTTTCTCGTTCCACCAAACGGCTATACCTGTGTCACTCCACCATGTAGAGAATTCCTCCCATTTAGTCGAAAGACCTTCTTTTATTCCGTTTCCTATTTCAAGCCAATGATCTTTAGTAAACCAAGGCAAAATATTTTCTTGAATGTATTCAGATGCTTCATTCCACTTTTCTTCTATTTTACCTTTTATTTCTCCTATTTCTGTCTGTATTGAGAGCTTTTTTTCTCCCCAATATTCCTTTACATCTTCCCACCATGAAGAAACATCCTCTAAAGTTGTTGTTAATTTATTGCAAACGGGTAGTTCAACATCTAATCCCCACCATTCTTTTACGTCGTCTTTAAACCCAGATATTTTTTCTCTCAAGTTTGGAAGAACAACTTCTGCTCTTAAGTCCACATTATCTAGACCATTTATTTGTTTCCACTCATCTATCCATGCTTTTAAATCAAAGCTACTTGGAACTTTTAGGCTGTCTGGTACATTATTGTTAAAATCGTTTAGTGCCTTTTGGTATTCATCTAAAGATGCATAATCTTCTTTTTTCGGCATCTTAATGTTTAAGTCAACTCCGTCTGAATAACTATCAAGTATTCCTTTTTGACTCAAAATGCCCCCACCATATGCATTTATCCACTCAAACGGATTTATAAGCTGCTTTAAGCTTTCTTGCAAATATTGTAAAAATCCACCATCTTTATATGCTTTTACTAGATTTTCTGCATCTTTTTTTATACTGTCTTTTCCAATAGTAAAAGTTAACGCCCCAACTGCAACGGAAAGTGAAATCGGAACTACATAAGAAAGAATTGACTTTACTGACTCTTGTCCAAACGCCGCCACAAACTTCTCACTAATCAGCTTTCCTATTGTTTCCTTAAGAATTTTACTTGTAAGAAATTTCCCTGCATACTTAAGTGCAAATGCTCCAATAATAAGAGATATTGTCTCAAGATCAATTTCACTCAAAAAATCCGTTACACCATCCCATACTTCTGACCACTTGATATTTCCAATTGCTGTTGTAATAGTGTCATATATTCCATGAACCCATGTATTGATTGTTCTACCAAGTGCCGAAAAATCAAACGTTTCAAAGAAGCGATTCACTCCTGCGGCAATGGAATCTCCCAGATTTGTCCAGTCAAATTCTTCTCCAAATGACAAGGCTGCATAAATTGCTGTGTTAAGTGCACTTGCAATCGTCATGCCGACATCTCCGAACAATCTTGGTGTAATAAGCCCATTAAGGAAATCTGCCAGCCCTTTTCCAAAGTTTCTAGCCTTGGAATAAATTCTATCCCAGTCAATAGATTCCATGGCATCTGATAACGCATCGCTGATATATTCCCCAAGTTCCCGCAAACTTCTGATCTGACTTTCATAGTCCTTGAAAATGGTATCTACCTGTACCAGCCCACCGGACGCACCACCGCCGGATGCACCACCACCGCCGGAACCACCAGAACCAGATCCGCTTGAATTATCCGGAGTGGTAATCAGATTCAGTTCGTCAAAGGCTCTTAAGCCCTTATTCATCTTTTCAACGTTCTTCGCTGCCTGTCCAGTGCTGTCCGCTATATCAGCCGCGCTCCCTGCTGCATTAGACCAATCATTTGCCAAACCACCGGCAGAAATCTCAAATTTCCATCCGAAGATTGATCCTAACGCATTAGTTACTGTCGTTGCAAAAGCAATAACTTTCTGCATGACTGCATTAAGAGTTTGCACAAACGGTTTAAAAGCGTTAATCAGTGCGCCACCGATAATAGCCGCAAGCTGTTCAAATGACTGCTTAAGGATTCTTATCTGGTTTGCCCATGTGTCTGATGTTCTCGCAAAGTCTCCCTGCGCCGCGGCTGTATTTGCCATGACATACTGATACCGAAGCATAGTTTTTTCAGCCTGCGTCATAGACGAAATGTCAGCATCCAATCCCTGCTTCATAGCCCACTCTTTAAGGGTAGCCTGTGTGAGGTCAAGACCATATTTTCTTAACGGCTCTGTCTCTCCGGTAAATACTGCCTGCAAGTTTCTAGCAACGTCAGACTGCTCCATATCATAGAAAGAAGCCATATCCGCGGTCAGCTTTGTAAGCTGTAGCGACATGTCAGCCATCTTTCCTTGTGAAAATCCCATGGCTGTACCCATAGCTTGGAATCGGCTTGCCACCTGTTTAGCGGTCAACTCTGACATGCCAAAATCCTGTATGGATGTTTTTGAAAAGTCCTGTATCAGCTTCTCATAATTGCCGAATGTGGTACGTACAACGTTCTCAACCTCTGTCAAAGAAGATGAAATGTCGATTGCATCTTTAATCTTTGAAAAAGCACGGAATAACAGCCAGTATGATGCATATAGTTTTCCAAATGCTGACGCAAGACTAAAGCTGCTACTCTTCGCATTGTTCGCAGATCCGCTAAAAATGTTCAAACTTTTCCCGAGTGATGTTGCTGCTCTACCGGATGATGCGCCTGTTTTTGCCAAATTTGCAAGTGCTTCTGTCATCCGGATGATGTTTGCGCTTACGTCAGGCGCTTTTGAAAGCGTCTCAAACAGGTATTTAAGGTTATCTGCAAGCAAAGGTATGTTGTTTACTGCCCTGCCGCTCGCAACGCTTCCTAACCTTGATATAGACGTCACAAGGCTGCTCATATTTGTCATATCAAATTTCAGTTCGCCGATTTTATTCATCTGGCGCACAAAATTCTGTAGTTGCGCTGATATTTGCGGCAAATTGGATGTCGCCTGTGTAGAAATTTTACCACCAAGTCTGCTGATACTTCCTATCAGATTGGTCAAACCTGTTGTATCAAAGTTAAGTGCCCCTACGCTGTTCATTCCTTTGACAAAGTAAGCAAGGTCATCCTTAATTTTAACTAGATTGCTTGTTCCTACAGTAGCCAACGTTCCGCCCATTTTAGACAGTGCCGCCGCCGTATTCATAATTCCACTTGCATCAATCGTTTTTGTATCTTTCATTCCTGCCGCAAGATTTTTCATTGCCGCAGATATACCATAGAAAGATGATGTGTCTACATTTGAGAATTTGCTTAATGCGGTGGCAAGTGATGTAATCTCTTTTGATTTTGCACCCTTAAACCCTGTTGCCGCGTCAGACATGCTTCTAATTCCAGATGCTATGTTTGAAAGTTTACTGGTATCAAATGATAGACTTTTTCCAAGACTATCCAAACTTGATGCAAGTTTATCAATGGAATCGCTCGCTTTTGCAGAATCAGCCTTAATTTTTATCTGTAATTCATCAATATCTGCCATGACCGCACCAACTTTCTACGCATAATAAAAAGACGGTAGGCTGTGACACCTTACCGTCCTTGATTTTTTACTGAATCCAAATTTTCTGCCCTACATAAATTTTGTTTGGGTTCTTGATCCCGTTGTCTCTCTGCAATTTTGCAACCGTTACATTGTTTTCTTTTGCGATCTTTGAAAGCGTATCTCCGCGTCGTACCGTATACGTTGTTTTTTTATCTGTAGACATCACAGAAGCATCCGTTGATCGAATATCTCCATCGTTGCACCAACCTACTGCAACTCCATTTTTTGAAAAGCAATATGGATTATGCGTACCCGCCTTGATTCGTGTAATCGTTCCGGAAGCATACTTGATGATCGCATCTCCAATACCAGCCGTGGAAGATTTGTAGTAAGAAGAAACCGTGATTTCCTCTCCAACCTTATGAATCGTGTTCTCTGGCTCCGGCATGACATTTACCGTGTCTACCGCTACATACAGTTCATTCAGATCGACGCATCCGGAAACACCGGCTACAAATCCCTTTGAACTGTATTGCCATCCGTAAAGTTCATGAAGAATATCAGGCTTCTTATCTTCCGGTGCGTCCGCCGTAATCATCATAGGCGTACTGGACGGGTATCTTGCGACCCAAAACGGGCAATCAATATGCTCAAGATATGGCTTGATATAGCTGTTGTAAAAAGACAGACCCGTGTATACACCAAATTTGCACCCTGCGTCTTCAATGATCTTCTGATATTCATTGATAATAGAAACAATCTTATCTCCAATATTCTGCTGGCACTTATCCTCTACATCCAGCCACACCATCACATTTCTTCCGGCAAGAACTTCAATCACTCTTTGTGCATCAGTCCGTGCCTTTTCTGCGTTTGTTGCGTAGCTGTAATTATATACGCCCTGCACCGGAACACCCGCTTCCGTTGCTCCTGTCCAGTTTGCTTCAAAATACTTGTCCGGCTGCAAATCTTTTCGGATTACTTTCAAAATGGCAAATTCAACGCCGTTTTCTGCTACTTTTGACCAGTTAATATTTCCATTGTACCCGGAAACATCAATACCTTTAATTTTCATGTGGCACCTCTTCTTTCTTTGGGTGGCTCAACTCATAATTTGATTGCATAATTTTGAGTTTTGCCACAAATAATTCTCTTTGTTTCTGAATTTCCTCTTCTGTCATTTCAGAATCGTTTAACAAACTATGCTCTGTGATAGGCTTGTCTACATACTTTGATTTAGCTTTTTTACCAGCAAGACAATGTTCTACTGCCACTGATACCGCTGACAATCCATATGTTCCAAACCACATCCACATCTCATTGTCTCTTTGCTTTTTATCTAAGTTGTAAGCATCCGCATAAGGCTGTAAATCAGACGGGCAGGACGCGTCTATATCACACACGGTAAATCCATACCCTTTAGTGACTAAAAGCCAGAATGGGCGGATTTCCGTGCAATATGTTCCCCATGTAAGTTCTCTCTGTTCTTCTACTTTTTCCTGGTAGTTTTCTTCTCCACTTCTTTCTGCTCTGCTTTGAGCAGTTTTGATAAAAAACCGTTTTCAAGTAACTCTGCTAAAAGTGCATTGTAAAGTGCATGAACATCTGCATCTTCTCCGTCAAAGTAGTCATCCAGCATGGCATATACTTTTCCAAGCTGCTGTTCCTTTTCTTCTTCAGTTTCCAAGTTGTATCCAAGCTCCTCTTTGTGAAACTTCTGCGCGCCTACAAGAATTAACTCCGGAATAAATAAAAGGATTTCGTCAACCGCTTCAATATTTTTCATCTGGTCTAATTTTGCTACTTTCTTGATAATTCCGCTTTTCACGGTTGCTTCATATCCGAATTTGATCTGTAACTCTTTCTCTCCAAGCTTTAATTTTGTCATTTTCTTTCCCTTTCTCCCTCTCATATAGGGAAAGGGCAGTCCGAAGACCGCCCTATTCTTTTAAACTGTTCCCTCAAGTTCCGCTTCGGTTGTCTGATTATCGTCAGCCGATTCAACCGAACTATTCGACTGACGTGTTATTCCCCCGGTGTAAACGCTACAGCCGTGTCCATTCCCTTGTATTCCTCAATGGTAAGGTTCATTTCAACCGTCAAAAGCTCATTCTGACCAATCTCCGGCTGCGGTATCTGCTCCGGTGGCTGCGCAACCACAAAAAACGCATCTGCAAATCCAGGGATAATGGTTTCAAACCACATTCTTTTTCCATCGGTAAGCGCTTTGTACGCCGTGATAAGTGCTTCCCACTCTTCTTTTGTGGCATCCGTAAGGTTTACCGTGATAGGAAAAGAGCCACCGGTATCTGCGCGCCCCTTTACATATCTGGTAATAGCATCTTCTAATGCAGATGCGTCAATCTGTTCCGGCTCAATGTTGATACCTCCGATTGCGTTAATTCTTGTAAGCTGTTTAAACGATGTAGGCTTTGTTCCGGCTGTCGCTTCTGTGCCGTATCCAAACGTAATGCCTAACGTAGACAATCCTGCTGCTGCCATTTTTACCTCTCTTTCTACCGCCAAATAATGCGGTTATCGGGCACATCTTTTTGCACCCGGTGCATAAAAAATAGAGCCTTTCGGCTCTTTTACATCAATCTGTCGTTAGCTCCGATTATCCTCCGGAACCTTGCAACGCTTCTAAATTTTTTCTCGCTGTCGTTTTTAAACTCCGGAATTGCTGTGATTTGAAATCGCATCTGCTTAAAGGCATCAGCTAAAATAGCCATAATCCCTTTTGCGTCGCTCTGCTTTGTGTTTGTAATGACATCAACCTGTATTGTTTCCTGCACCGCATTTACGAATGTTCCCTCTAAATCTGACCCACGTTCAAGCCCCGGCATCTCATGGATGTAAATAGTCGGGAAAACAGGGTCTTTATCCAGGTTCTTTTCAACCGTTGTAAATGCAGTGTCAAAATTCATGTTTTTGTATTTCTTCTGGAGTTTTGGTTTGGCTATCGTTACAACATTGGAAAAAATGTTTGTTTCAAGGTCAAATACCCACTGGTTGCCTGCCATTATCTAAACACCTCCTTCGCTGTCTGCGTGACAATTTGCCGCAACTCATTTGCGGTCATATACATAAATGGTCGGCTTGGCATTCCCTCTGTAAACCACCAATCGCCATTGTCGTCCTTATAAAACCATCCATATCTTCCATCTGAAATCTGATGTATAGTTTTTCCACTTGCGTACTGCCACGAAACACCCTCCGGCAGTTTCTCAGGATAAGGACTTTGCTGTCCCACAATTCCGGTTCCAAACTCAACAAATGCGGCGTGGTCTGTACCGGCTATTACCGCCCATATCCCGCCGCCCTTAGTGCTCCCTTCATATTCCGCATGAATACTAGAAATGAGTTCCGATGTAAATATTGCGTCAAGGTCAGCAATTTGCACTCTGGCAATCTCTACGCCCTTTTCCGCGAGTTTTTCTGCCAATAGCTGACATTTATATGTCAAGCTGTTTTGATAGGCTCTAAGCTCTCGTATGGCGTTCTGAATAGACTTTTCAGACAGGCTCATTGTGATTACTTTTTTCCCCATGTTGCACCTACTTCACATTTTTTTGCAATAAGAACAAATCAACCGTCAATCCCTCGTCTGCAACACCTTTTACGATGTAATCAGCCGAATTTTCGTCAACGATTGTATTCTCTTCATCTTTGTACCTTACATCTGACCGTTTCCATACCAAAGAGCCGACGTTCAATGGAAGTTTCCCTTTGTCCTCGACAATCTGAACAAAGTTTGTGGAATTGTCAACGCCAAACTCTTTTATAAGTGCTTCACTCAACTTATTGCTGATTGAAGAATAAAAAACCACAGGCTTCTCATAACCCGTGGTATACTCTCCGGTTGTTTTCGGTATTTTGTTTCCATCTTCATCGAGGTAATAAATTACATTTCCATCTGAATCAGTATATGAAGAATATTCGATGTTTCCATCCTCGTCCGTCACATACACCGGAACCTTTCCGCTCTGTAGCGAATAACTCATTTTTTGCTTATTGATCTCAAGCATTTCATTTCACATCCTTGCCAAACCGTTTCCACAGTTTAGACAATTTTTCCCAGCCATACATTGCAACAAAAGCAACAATAAATCCTGCAATAATAGCCGCCAAAATCATGTACCATAAAATTGTCATCTGAATATACTGCATATATGCCACAAATGCAGCTACAGTAATTCCAATGGAAAGTACAAACACAAGAATGTCTGTCGGCACCTTAGAAAACGCTCCTACGCCCTTGATAACCTGTGTTATTACAGATACAACAAAAGCAAGTGCCCCAATGATTGCCAAGATGATTGTCATATTGGCAATAACGCTCTGTAAAATGTCCATGATTACACCTCCTTATCATCATTAAGACGGTTTTCAATTCCGTCAATTCTGTGATGCGCTGATTTCACACTTTCCTCAACTTTAATAATCCGGTTGTCATGTGAGTTGATTTCTTTTCTCATCTCCGAGACTTCATTCTTAATATCCGTCGTGTTGTTTGAGATGGCATCCAGTTTCATATTGATGCGTGTATTTTCTTTCACACGTTCCTCAACATCCTTTGTGTCTGTTCGCTTGTTATTCTTTAATCCCATATAGACGGAAAAACCGAGTGATAACACGCTTATAATGATTGCTGTAGATAATTCTATCGTCACATCATATACCGCCTTTCTTTGTAATTGGCACACCGCCCACCACCGCTCAATGTGTGCCGCCTGCTACGTTTTTCCAACATCGGCAAAACGTAACGCACAATCTTCTTTTATTAATGCCCTATAGGCGATGTTAAATTGCTTTTACAAACGGAAATACTCCAACAAATAAGCTTTCCCTGTCTTTCCAGCTACGGCTTACGCCGTTTTCTGAATAACTTGCCATATAGGCTTCTCCTGCCTGTGAATGGTCGTACACGGATAAATTGACGATTACATCCTCAAACTGTTTCAAGTCTTCGGATATTTTTTCATCCGTGTAGCTTTCCGGGTAATTCCTCTTGCTTACCACTTCATTTCTTGCCTGCTTGATAAGCTGTTCGATGTAAGGATTATCTTCTTTCTGGTCGAACGCGACAACATCAGAAGTAACACCATCTTCATCCGTAACGGTTTCAATATGAAATTGTTTCAGTCTGATTTTGACCTGCTCTAATGTTGTATATCCGTCCATTCTTTCCCACCTATAATCCGAACTGCTCAATCAAAATGCGTTTCAGTTCCGCTCCACTGATTTCTTCTGCACCATCGATCCCATGTTCAGCGGCAAGTGCCTGTAAATCAGCAGTGCTCATTCTGTTAATCTCTGTCTTGGTGTACCCGCCGGAAGATTTCTCTCCCGGAACAATGTCCGGGATTTCATCTCCTGCTTTATACCATCTTCCATTGCGTTTTACCGTGTATTCAGCAATCATACCGCACCTCCTACGCAACTTTCATGACAACAACGCTGTCCATTCCCTCAAAAGTAGGCAATCCGATCATTGACACAACGCAATGAGTGTTGATCGGATGATTTGTTGCGTATGTATATACCGAAATACCTGTTTCTACAATAGAAAGGTTTCCGTCTGTCAAACTTCCGCTTCTCTCTTCCGGTGTCTTTCCAAAGACATAATCTCCAAGGTACACGCCGGATGCCTGCGCTGAAATAACTCCTGTAGGAATAAAATATTTGGTGGCACCGTCTGCAGGGTCGATGTAAAGTTTGTCGTAAACTTCAATCTCGATGCCGTATCCTCTAAGATACTCTGTAACCTGCCCCTGCTGTAAGCGAATGCCGCCATTGTAAGCAGTAATTCCAAGCACCTGTTTCTTTGTATCTTCCGCCTTAAGGACCATTTCCCATGTTTCTGTATTCATGCTAAAGCGTGCAAGGGAATATCCGGTTTTCTTTGCAAACTCACGTTTAATCTCGATAAGGTCATCAAGTGGCGTTGCTGTTTCGGATGCAGACCATTTATCGGTATCGCTTCCGGATATATCCTTGTAATGATCTCTCTTGTGCGCCACTCCATTGTCCGAAGTATAATCCACATAGTAGCTCTTTCCGCCAATTGTTACCTGTACTCTTGGAATACCATCAGATGGTGCTAATAACTGCCAAATCTGGCGTTCCGGCACCACTCTTGCCCCCTCAATAAGCATCATCGGTTTTTTGCTGATTTCTCTAAGCACCTGGTTTGCCATGTTGGAATTTTCTGCCGACTGGTAATTTGCATACTCCTGCTCTTCACGCTCTGTTACCATGTAAGATTCACGGTAGAAAGGCATCTCGTTCTGAATGTCCGAAAATCCACCAACGTCTCTTAACTCTGCCTGCGCATCAAAATTGGATGCCTTTAAGGATACCGGGAGACCGTTTTTTCCTTTGATAAATCTAAGTTCAAGGCTGTCCTGTTTTCTGGTTCCAAATTTCTGTCTACCTAAGTAAGGCGCAGAACCAAGCGTTTTTTCATAATTATTCCACATAACCCCAAGGCTTCTTGCGGTAAATGCTTCTGATAATGGTAATGCCATTCTCTAATACCTCCATTTCTTAATCAAAAAAAGTGACGCGCGGTGTTGCTGCTTTTGCAGTTGCTTCCACGGTCACTCCGTTCGCTGTTACCTTTGCGCTGTCAATAGAACCCTGATATACATAAGTTCCAGGCGCATCTCCCATTGTTACGTCAACATCTTCCAGCAGATACCCTTTGCAAGATTCGTCATTGCTTGGAAACGGTGTTCCCGCCTTTGCAATCTTCTTTCCGTTTGCATCGGCACTTGACACCATTGTCTGCGGAACGATGCACGCCGCACCCTCATAAGGAAAGAATTTTAAAATTCCTTTACTCTGTGTAAAGTCTCTTTCAATCGGTTTTCCCATAATTTACCTCCTATAAAACATAATGGTCTTTGGCTTCTGCATTTTTTGCCGGTTCGCCAAAGCTGATACTTTCGGCATTTTCAACATCTGCCGTTTTTTTATTTTCTCCACCTGCAGTACCGCCGCCCGGATTTTCAGAATTATTTGCGATCTCCTGTTCCTTTGCCTGCGCTGCTGCGGTTTCCTTTTCGGATGTAATCTTTCCAAGAGCGTCATAATCAAGGCTTCCATCATCTTTGACGACAGATTTTGCCTGCTCTGCATTGATTTTTAACTTTTCCATCAATGCTTCGCGCTGATCTCTGATGGCGTTTTTCTTCTGCATATCTGCAATCTGCTGATTTGCTGTCTCTAACGCCTTGTTTGCTTTTTCAAGTTCCGTGAGGTTTCCTGCTTCCATTTCATCCAGCTTTTTCTGCAACTCATCTGCGCTGTCTGCCTTTGCCTTAAGCTCTGCTGCTTTTGCCTGTTCTCTCTGTACGGCACTGCCGTAATCAGCAATGATTTTCTCAACATTTTCCTCACTGATACCCATTGCAATTAACTCTTCTCTTTTCATTGATTACCTCCGATATGTCTTTACGAATTTTTGCGGTGCAACGACACCGAATGACACTGTTGTTTTTTACGCTCACAACTTTGCGAATTTTTATAAAATAAAAACAGCCGCCGATTACTCGGTAGCTGTCTTATTTTGCTGTTTATTTAATTGGTTTACAATTTCCTGCGCTTTTTGTTCCTGCTCTTCTGCATCATCAATGGTTTTCCATAAAGCATCCATGTATGGCTTAGACTGCAAAAATGTTTTTTCCGAATCGCCCCAGAGTCCGACCGTTTTAATTGCAATAAGAGGATGTATGCCGCACTTTAATAGCTGATACAGTGTTTGTGACTTCGTATACATATTGTCTTGCGGGCTATGATTGATTTGAACGTCAAAATCTCTAACTGACAAGTTCAAATCATGATCTTTAACGCGTATTGCATTTAAGACAACTTTTGCAAGTCTTTTCTCTGCCGATTTCACGATTGGATCTTTTAATTTTGCTCTTGTCTTTGAAAAATCCCAACCATTTCTCAACTCTACCGCGCCCTGTGTATCTCCGCCAGTGTTCCCCTGCTTGTTTGGTATGGCAAGAATTGATAAGGCATTGTCCCAAAGATCATCTTTTGCCACCTGACACTGGCTCTGATTTAGTTCCTGCGTCATAATCTCAACATCGGCTTTGTTATCCTTGTTATTGGACTTTACCGTCAGAGCATGGCTCATTTTCATTTCTTCAAACGTCTTTTGGTCAATTTCACAGTTTACAAACTTAACCCAGTATTGCACAAACTGCTCAATTCCATCCATTCTGTTTGACTGCATGTTGTTTATGGCATCCATAAGCCCTATGACAAGTTCAATGTCTGATATTCTTTCGTGATTATTTGGGAACTCAACAATAGGAATGCTTCCAAACGCATGCAATTTCCATTCAGAAGCTACTCCATTTTGAATTTTGCACGAATGACTGTCTGTATAGCACAGTTTGTACCATCTTCCATCCTCGTCCTTAAGTTCTTGTACTGCAAGAACCGGTTCTTCCGTGCTCCGATTATAAATAACACAAGTATTCATCGGAGTAGGAGCAACAATCTGAAATGGTATATCTCCATTTGCAAATCTCACCGCCTTGAAAGATGTTCCGGTTGCTGACTGCCATTCACCAGCTTTAATGTCCTTTTCCTGCTTATTTGCGTCTACAAGATAGTCATTCAGCGCATCCACTGCCTTATTGATTACATCGTCATCTTTTCGACTGATAAACTGGATTGGCTCGCCATATGTCTGTCCTACTTTGAACTGAACAATCTCGTATGCGTGGTTTTCAACAATTTTATTGGTAATGTCACTGTTTTGCACCTTTACGCGGTACAAAACAGGTTGGTCGCCTTTGTAATACCGCCATAAGTATTCTATGATGGTTTTGTTGTAATAAAAATTTCCGATGCAGTCTCCCACCACCTTGACAATATTGTCTGCTGTGATGGTTTCAACATCAGTATATAAAATTTTTCGCCCATAACAGCCTTTAACAAGATCTTGGAGAGATTTATTATTCATAATTGGCTCCTAAATAAACGTCATCCCACTGGATGTTGACCGGATTGGAAGATATTTTAATTCCGTCTTACCATTCTCCGGATAAAATACCACTTTTTTGTGGCATTTCCTACATTCCACAGAAATGTTCATTGTTGAACGCCCATCGTGCGTGGCAACTTTTCTTCCACACCGCGGGCAATATATTGTTTTTGGTTTATATCCCATAAAATCCTCTTTTCTTTTCAAAAGAAAAAGCACCGGAGATTTCTCTACGATGCTTTTCCAGATTGGGGGAGGTGAAGTATTCAACTTTTGTTGTTTTCTTCGATTATAACTATATCATTTTTTCAATATGACATTCTATGACATTTTACAAATAAGTTGCTCCATATTTTTGCTCAAATTTTTTTAATGCAATTCCATGAAGCCTTATTGTCTGTCTCCAAGAGTAATTCATTTCGGTTGCAATAACCTCAAATGTCTTTTTTTCTATGTACTTTGAAAACAACACATTATAGACATTTTCATCTTCCATGCTATCTATCTGGCTGACAATCTGATCTCTTTTGATGATATATTCATCAACCAGTGCATCTATATTCCGTTCCATTTCATCTATTTTTGCCTGCTTTGTTCCTATTTTATCAAAATTTGGCGTTGCCATTACTCTTTCTTCATTTGTAATTGACGATATGCTGCATGACAGCTCTTTAAGTTGTGCAAGCTCTACCAGCTTATTATTTATCATCCGGTTAAGCCTGCTTATCTGGTTTAGATAATCCTTTGTTGTCATATCAATACCTCCTAAACGGATTTACTGCCGCTTCTACTTTGGCTACGTTATTTCCATTTGTCACTCTAAGCGCAAAGTTTGAAAATACATCCGGCACATCATCCAATTGCTTTTTACCGGACACTGAATATCTCTTGATAAGAGACATCATTACTCCATATGGATCATTTGGCTTATATAATGATGGGTCTTTAAATATAACGTGCTGCAATATCCAGTTAGAGCACTGGAAAATCCTTGCTTCCTTGTTTGTCTCCGTCGGTGTGTCAGTAATATTACATATCCATCCTTTGTTTTCGACACGCTTGTTTACTTCCATTGCGACACGGTCTCCGCCGGCGTTTCTCTCAAATTCACATTCCTGCACTTTGTTGTTTGTCAAAACATTTGCTGCATTTTCATACTGCATCTCATAATCTGCCGTGTTATCGCAAACACAATCTACGCAGTAGTAATCTTCTCCGTATTTCTGTAATACCGGCAATACAAAATAGTCTGTTCCTTTTCCCTTTGTATCGCATTGTCCCGTAACAATCTCCGGCTCTCCGTGCGGCAAATTAAGATACCGACGTATTTTATCTTCCGGAAACAGCAATCCCTCTCGCTCAATCGGTTCCTGTTTGTAAAGGCAACGATACGAAATATCATCCATCAACAATTGCTGATCCTCAAAAAATTCTTTTGTAAACCCAGAAAATTCATAATCAAAATTGCTCTCTCCGGTTTTTGGATCTACATCCGGCACAGCTATTACCTTTACCCGCGGGTTTCCCTCATACATATTCTGTATGCGCCCTATAACGTCGTGTACGCTCCATCTGGTGGCTATATGTATTTCCTTGCAGTTCTTACCGTCGGTGTCCTGTATCTTTCTCTGGCGGGCATCTACAGCGTATTTATCCCACAATTTATCAAGTATTGCCGGATTCATAGCTTCTTCAATGCCGCCAATCATATCATCTACCAGAAGAAACTTAGACGCACGAACCTTACCGGCGTTTTTGCTTCCAACAGACGTACATTGGATAGATGGGAATGGCTTGTACTTACCAACATTGAACTGCTCCATTTTTGCATTTGTGCTTGTAACAGAAAGCCCCGGGAAAATTTCATTCCATGTATATTCATCCGAATTTGTGACAATATCATATACTCCGTCATAATACATTCTGGTAATATCGCCACTATGCGAATAAAACAAACTAAAATCTTTCGGGAACCATCCTGCAACAAGAGCATTGAACATTTTCTCAACTGTTGTTTTCCCCGCACCAGGAATAAGCGATACACACAAAATATCGTATTTATCATCAATCATTCCCTGCAATGATTCTGTAAGACCAATTTTCAAAAATTTCTTTCTTCTCGGCATATAAAACCGCTCTTTAGGCTCTCTTTTCTTTTCCAAATACTGGAAAGCACTATCCACAACTTTGTTTTGCGCTTCCAAAAGCAAAATTCCGTAATATTTGTCCAGAATTTCATAAGATACCTTGTTTTGGAATGAATATTTCTCTAAATCCCATGGTGTGCCGCCTGTAGATTGAAAGATAAACTGCTCCGTCAGTTCTTTCGCTCTGGCAGAAACCTTTAATCCATACTCAACATCCTTTTCTGTCAGAATGGCTACCCTTGCCGCTTCTGCCATGGCATCCATAACCTGTTCATCAACGCCATGCACCTGTATGTAATTTTCATATCCATTTACTGTGGAAATTAGGCTTGAACTTGCCAAAAGAAAAGCACCTCCGCAAAAAAGCAGAAGTGCCTTAAGACCTCTGCCAATAATTTTTGTTGGTTAGCGACTAACTCCATTTGTTAGCCGGTAATATTTTTAATTTCCTAATATCATCACTTCTCGCTTATCAATGCAAATCGTTTTGCAATTAATTTCAAGGTCAATTTGCATTGATTTAACCCCAGACAAATCCATTTCTTTCCCATCAATTACTATTTTTAAACCATCTGTGCAATCTATTTCAATTTTTTTTGCTTTTTTCATTCCAATACACCTTGAACCCTTTCTCTGTATAATTACCAACTGCCTGTTTCAGCTCTTCCTTGCTTTTATATTCCTCTCGAAGCATGATTGCTACCTTGTTCTTTTCCACAGCGTATATGCCGCAGGTAACAGCTTTGCTCGCCGTATCAAGAACTGCTTTGTACTGTTTGCTGTTCATCTCGTATGTGCTGTTATTGATATTTACAATCATTTTTCATAAACCTTTCAAAATCTTCCATGCATTTATCGCACAAGTCGTATGTGACATTTAAAATGCCATTTTTTGTAATCGAATTTCCACACAATATTCCTTTTTTGATTTCTGCACCACACCTGTCGCAAGTGCGCCATTCTTTTTGATGTTTCATTCTTACACCTCTGACAAATCAATAACAATTAACACAGAACCATAACATTTCCATAAATCACATCTTTCTTCTTCGGCTGTTTTTCTATCAACATAAAGTGAATGCGGTTTGTTGCTTTTGACACTAACAAGTGCGTATTTGTATTCTGGATAAAACTTTTCTTTTGCTTCTGCAAGATCCACCTCTACACCAGCTTTCTACATTTCTGATATATCCTTTATTTCTCCATTTGGCAGTTTAACTTTAACTTCGTTCGCAATTACTCTTATTGTAATTTCCTTTGCTGTGTCTTTTGAGTAGATACCTGATATGTTATCAATGCCTACTACTCCCTTTACCATTTTTCCATCAAGTGATAGCGTTATAGTTCCCTTATTTGAACAGGCAAGCAACGCTTCTTTAATCATCTTCCACCAACTTTCTGCCGCAGATAGGGCAAAATGCAATATCAAAGTATCCTTTCGCCATACAGTAGTTTGAATAAATCACAATTCCGGGGACTTTGTCCCCTGTATTCATCATAATTTGCGCATTTGTCAAATTCGTTTCATTTGCACACTTCTGAATGGGAATATTAGCGCCGAATATTCTGTTATTATCGTAATCCTTGCAAAATTCACACATTTCAATCACTTCCTCATAAACCTAGGTTCACAATCTTCCAAAGTTGTTACTTCTATCATTTCCGGTTCATTTTCCGTTACACATCAACGCCCGTTTTTTTTTGAGCAAACGCCGTACACAGGATTTGAACCTGCAAGCCTTTTACAGCCAACGGTTTTCAAGACCGCCCCCTCACCACCCGGACATACGGCAAATATAGCAGTATGGTGGAACTGCTATATCCGAAATTGCTTTTGCCACCACTTTGTACAATTTCACACGGACTTTCTACCGCTTACGGCAAGGTTCACCCCTGTCGTAAGTTAGCGCAGTGTGTAGGACTCGAACCTACAAGGCGAACAAACGCCCGGCGGCTTAGCAAGCCGTTCCAATACCATTATGGGAACACTGCAAAATAAACATGATTAAGGTTTCCCTTTATCCATCACAGGTACAGTCATATTCAGCCACCATGGAGATAAGTCTGAGCTTCCGGGTGCGACCCTTGGCTTCTTACCCCTGTCAAGCACGAATGGGATTGATACCCACAAATTTCACGGTTCGTTCAGAATTGTTTTTTGTCGACAAAACATTTGCCATACCGCTACTTTAACGAATTTCTTGTGTTATACTCCGGTTTCCCGGATTCAAGGCAAACTAACTTAATGAGTTTTCCGCATATAGTCCGTGGTCTCTCACACCGCACACATCAACGGATTATTCTTGCACAGCAAGCGTCTATTATTCGTCAGCCACAAGGATTCTGCTTTTGACTTCTCTATGATGATACACCACACAGAATTGTTGATAGTTTCTATCTTCTTGCTTAAAATCACTTTCAAGCAAAAGCTGTCAGTCAATCCAATATCTCGAATTGGAACAACTCATTACCATGCGTCTCGGCAGGATTGAAAAATCCATCTGCACCGAGGTAATCATGTTTAAATGGGGAAGATAGGAATTGAACCTACAATGTTTACCACTTGGAAACTGATTTACAGTCAGCCGCAACACCGCCAATCGTTGCCGCTTCCCCAAAATGCGCGGACACCTCACTCCATATCTCTGTACGCGACCGCGCTACGCATACAGTATCAAATCAGCTCGGCACCATCGTGGAGCAAGGACTTGAACCTTGCACTTAAAACCTTTCGACTATTAGTTTCACGAAGCGTCTTACTCCGGCAAATACCTTTCTTGCCATCCACGAGAACCGCCATCAGACGGTTAGCAATCATATTTTTCGTGCCATGCGTTGCACTATCCTGTGCGATATCACGAGAAATAGGCTGGTGAGGATTTGCACCTCACATAACAACGACTTTTCACAACGGGTAACACCCATTAACAGTTTCCTTCATTGCCTTGTTAATTCAATGACTTGTTCCTAACCAAAGCGTGGTTGTCTTATGCTTAAGCGTCTACCTTTTCCGCCACAGCCTAATTTCATGGCTCATGCACCGTGGGATAGATGCACAAACCATGAATTGGAACTGCAACACATGACTGTGCGTGTGTCGACTTGCGTTCCTGCCGCCATTTGCGGCAAATGCCACCGAACGGTCTCGCACCGCTCTTAACAGAAGCGTCCTAGTGGCGAAAGGAGACAAATAGTATGCCCTGTTACGAAACAAACAATAATGTTTGTTTCTCAATCGGAACGGCAGGGATTGAACCTGCAACCGCTCGGATATAAGCCGAGTGCTCTACCATCTGCGCTACGTTCCGTTACGGCGCGCATAGCGCGCCGCTTATGATAGTATTTTTGATCTTTTTATTTTGCCGACGTCCACTAACACCGAATAATTGCTTACGCCGAGTTTTTTCTTGCAAAAACCGAATGCCAGTGGACTTAAGCTATACTGGATGCTCCGACTTCTCAGACTGGTGCTCAGCGTCACTGTCAAGATCCAGAACGTCGGTTTCTCCCGTATGTTTTTTTCTGCTTATATGTATTCTTCCGACCGTAGTTAAAATTTCCGGCAGGAAGCGAATACCAAATATCGGGTCATACAAAACCATATCATCATCTCCACATTGCAAATATATTGACAAGAAACAATGCAATAAGTGATCCCCAGACTGCCACAGCGTCCTTTTCGTTGCTGCTATCTCTTCCAAGCAAGAAAAACGTCAAAATAGCAAGAGCATCAAATGTTGTTATGACTGTTTTTAAAATCAACATGATTTACCTCCATTTTCAAAACTGCCCGTACCGGACTCGAACCGATAAATGCTTGGATCAAAACCCAGTGCCTTACCATTTGGCAAACGAGCAATGCAAACAATCTATTTCTCCGGCATATAGTAAACAAGGTTATCAAATACTGTTGCTGCCATCCTTGTATCATCCATCTCGACGCATCTAATCGGTGCATTTTGAGATGTTGCAACTAATGCAGAAACTTGTTTCTCGTCCATATTTGTGCAAACTACCTGTACAGGCGCATATGCTTTATGCATGTCCATAAATACTTCTGCTGCTCGTTCTGGTGTAGCATATTTCCCAATGACAAAAGTTCTTCCATCAAAAGTAGCGCTTATGCATTCATAGCTTGTTCTAAATTCAGTCCTGTCAAAATCATATGAAGCATCTTTTTTCTGTGACACAACCCTCATTCATCTTCCTCCAATCCGTCCCAATCCGGACAAGAAAACTCTTTTTCTACATAATCTCCGACATATTCACTCTCACTGTTTGTGCAAAAGTAATCTCCGTTCTGTTCTTCACAATAGTCGCAATTAAAACACATTTCTAACATTTTATTTTCTTCCTTTTGGAATCTTTTTGAATTTTATTATCGAGTGTAATTTTTGAAATTTATCTGATGTGAATTTGATTTGATTGTCTTTGATGTGATTATCGATAAAGTATTATCGCGCTATACCATGTGCTATATCCGATCTCGTGTACCCCGTACTTTATGTCTACAACTTCCGAATGTACTTCGGTCAAGCATTCTATTTTCCTATTGACCATATCCCGGAAGCTAATTTCAGAATTCGATTCTATTGGTGCCGTGATTTTAAGTGGTCTCATATAGTCCCTCCACGATAGACAGGCCTTTTTGTTTTTGGGGATATTTGATGGACTTAGTAGGCAGCTCCTTCTGGGCTTTTGCAACCCCCTCCCCCTGCCTGCTGTCTGCTTCTTCCGGCGTTTGCCTTTGCTTTAAATTATTCTAATTGTTCGTGCAATTCTCTGTTTGCGTTCTAACTATTCGTTAAACCTAAGTTTCTTAAACTGTTCAAACGAAAGTATGCGGCTCAAGGTGCTTAAATACTGGTGTTTGAATTGTTTGAATTGTCTATTACGATTTCGCCATTATCCGGTCTTGAATTGTCAAAGTTGTCCGGCAATCTCGCACAATTCCCGTTTCCCAGTTTGGGTAGCTCCGAAGCTGTCAACGCTCTTGCTCTGGATCCCTGGTCTCTTACGCCTGGCATATTAAAGCCGCAGTACTTGTTGAGCGACGGCATGTAACACATTGGATTGTTTTTCCCGGAGATCTGCAAACCTACAAGGCTTTCTTCCCGCATTTGGTCAATCTTTTTGCAAATGTCGGAAGCTGTGGAGCCTAGCCTTTCGCCATTAACCCAACCGTTAAGTGTATCTCTATGTATGCCGGTAAAAAAAGTAAACCCAACTATATTTATTACTTTTTCGAAATCATTGCAAAGCCTTATATATATATCTAAGACTTTATTGACCTTGTCAATATCGTATTGATTGCTAATATGATTATCTGCTTTAAGATATACGGGGTTGATCTTAAAAACATTGTCATATACATACTGGCAGCAGTTATACCATCTATTTTGAGATACCTTGCACATATCTGTTATATTTCTATCGTCCATCCAGAGGTGGATATATTTATCAATGTCATCTTTGTATATCTCGTCTATATCTACTCTTTCTGCTCTCTGTGCATCTGACATATATACCTCCTTTCTGGATCGTAAAAAAATAAACCGATACAATCGAGATCATCAAGATCTTAACTGTATCGGCTGCATGACTTCCGTTCCCGATCTCCGGGTCCTGTGCGCTCTCTGTTGCCCGGATGCTTTTTAATTTACGATAACAATATCATTTGTGGATAGCATTTGTCAAGTATAAATTTAAACTACTGGGTATATCGCATATATAGATTATATCCGCGCGTGTTAAAGTATATAGTTTATTATTTTTGTACTGTTGATATATATTATATATTATTTACTCCTTGATAAAAAAATACAATGTATCGGAAAGAATATACTAATCTAATCTTATCTGCGTTTCCATTCTGTATACAAAATTTACAACTTTAAAGTGTGAATGTTTGAATGCATCAAAAAAGAGAGATAAAAAAATATCTCCCTTTACTCAAAAATTATTCCCTCTGTTTGCGTTTTTCTGCTGCTTTTCGCTCGTCCGCCCTTGTCGGTATTACTTGCCAGCCCTTGTGAGTGTATCCCGGTCTTTGCCCCGGAGGAAGTGTGCCAAGTACAGATTTTTTTACCCTGCTTAGCCCAGAAATAGTATTGATATAATCTTTACTATCTGGATCTATGCCAAATTCCCGCGCTCCCTCGTTGCGTAGCCAATGCCGCAATGAGTGTATAAAAAAATGCCGCCCGTCTGGGCTAACCAAATGCCAGTCTATAGCCTTTCTATTCGTCTCAAATTTCCCGCTTTTAGGACTTTTTTTTGCTGCTTCCGTCGCTTTTTTTTGTATCTCCTTGTTGCTTGGATTATCCAACCTTGCTTTTCTCATTTTTTGCTTTGCAGCGTCAGGCATTTTACGCCCCTTATGGTTACTGCTTAAATGTTTCAGCCTGCACTCATATGAGCACGTAACAATATTTCGCGACGGTGTGCACTTAAACTCTTTTCCGCAAATCACACATTTTTTTATCATGCAAATCTCCTTTTACAAGCAAATACAGGCAGATGCTCGATCTGCCTGTAAATAATTTAAGCATTTAGTACTGCGGGTTCTCCTTCTCCAACTCCCAAACCTCGCCGAATTTCTCCTCGTGCCGCTTCGCGTACTCGTCAAAAAACTCCTGTTCCGAGCACGGCGCCAGCTCTCGGTGGATTTCCTCGCGCAGATCGTCGTCTGTTAGTTGCATTGCCACATCAAAATCAACCAAAACGCCATAGCCGTTTACTACTTTGCCGTAAAGACCTTCCAAAAAATCATTTACGTCTCCCAGATCTCCGAGCTCTACTTTCTCGCTTTTGGTGTTGTCGCTGTAATAAAAAACGTCGCCGTCTTTCCAAAATGTAAGGCTGCTATCACTATAAACTGACATAGCCTTTTCTGTTAATTCTCCATTTGTAAACTCATGTTTTTTCATCATAATTCATTCTCCTTTTTTTATCTTTTTTATTGGTTACTGGGCGGCTTTTGCGCCGCCCTTTGTTGCTTGGTGCTTAATTGTCCTCTATGCCCTTTTGGGTGTCGTCTATGAGGCGGTCAACCATTTTTTCAGCTTTCTCATAATCCTTAGCCTTCAATACTTCCTTAAGGTCTTTCAGATCCTGCAAAAGTCTTCTTAAGTAACTTTTAAATACGCTCATATCTTCGTCCATGATTCCCCTTTCTGGCTTTCGCCTTATTGCCTTTCGACAATATTATAATAGCATACTTTTGTCACTTTTGCAAGTGATATTTTAAAAATTATTGTAATTTCTTTTTTAGCTCCAAATCTTCCGGGCTCTCTACATAGATAAATAGGTCTTTCGGCTGCATATCCAAAAGTAAGCAAAGATTGTTTATACTTTTGGCGTTTATGTTTGTATCCTCATTCTTAATCTTTTTTAACGTGTCTTGGCTTAACAAACCGCTAGTTTTTGCCTTGTAAGAGTTAAAGCCGATACGCTCCAAAGCGTCCCCAACGTCAAATCTATATTTTAACATCTCGTTCCCCTCCTTATCTGTTTGCGTTTATAAATAGATCATATATTTACATCGTGCGAAAGTCAAGCAAAATATTTCTTAAAAAAGTGATATTTAATATTGACTATCACTAAAAAAAGTGATAACATAATACCAACAGGAAAACAAATAAATTATAGGTTCTGATGAGGCAGACCAGAAAGGGAATTTATGGAAAATTTAAGAATTGAAAACAATAAAATTTATACCACTACAGCAATTGGTAAAACAGATATTTTTGAGATTGTCACAAAAATTCCGAAAGGATTTTTTGTCTGGAATATCGGCGATAACATGGGAACACATGAATATATTCCACTGTGTCAGCTTTTGCACCCAGAAGACAGTAACTGCTTTAGCATTAACCCGAAAACGCTTAAAGCTATAAAGGTTTCGCCGGAAGAATGGGAAAAACTTGAAAAAGCCGGAAACTGGGGAATTGGAAATCTTAAGCAGGCAGAAAAAGCATTGAAAAGCAAGCGCCGCGGCTACACGTCCGACAAAAAAAGAGCTGCCGCAGAACTTACAATTGAAATTTTCCGCAGAATTTGCGAATAGTCGAAACCACCCGCGCGGCGGTCTGCAGGAACTGCCCCACCTGCACCGATGAGACAGGGCGCACAATGAAAGGATGGTTGAGCATATGAACAAATTAGAAGAAGCCCAAAAAGCATTTTTGAAAGTTAGGGATTATTTATTGAAAAATCAAGAAGATTTTGCACTCGCAAGGGCATATAAAAAGCCTTGGAAGTGGTACATGGAACACACTGAGAAAGAAGCTATTGAGATTTTGAGAAAAGAAGTTAACGCATAGAAAGGATGGTTAAATTATGGAGTTTACGGGAAACTTACAAACAAAAAAAGACGACGCAAAAAGCGCGTACATTAAAGCGCGGAGCGAATGGGCAGACACCAGAACCGCCGAAAACATCAAAGGTGATCCCGAAAAGTGGCGCGCCCTTTGTGATCGGAAAATGGATTGTATGCGATTGGGTGTTATCATTTAAGCAAGTGCAGGCGTTGCAATGTTCCGGGGGCAATTTCCCAGGCTTGCTTTTATCCATATACCGTGGAGTACAGCGCGCAAAAAAGCGTACAAATATCAAATGCGCGCAAATATGCGTGTCATCATTAGCACTCTAGGGGATTTTCTGGCGTGCTGTGGATTTTCTGGTTGTACTTGTTGCCACAGAGCAGCCGCGGTGCACATTGACATTTTGGCGAGTTTGTGCATATAATGACTTGCAGGCATGTGCGCGCCTGTATAATTGCAATGTCATGTAGACGTTTGCTTTATTTGTTGTACTCATTTTGCGCATTTGTGCGGATGTTTCCGCGCCTGCATTATTTCAGCGCTTCCAAACGGGCGACGGCACATAGCAAGATCAAGTACGACCAGATCATGGATGAGTGCAATCTGAACTTGCACTTACAAAAAAGTTTCAAAAAAATTTTGCAAAAATCCGAACAAAATTCTCAAAATCTCAAAAACGGTTTTTCGTGCCGAAATCTGACCCTAGGGGGGTATCAAATTTTTTCCGAATATCTGGGCGAAAATTTCAAAATTTTTTTAAAAATTAAAAACCGAAAATCCTTTTCCAAATCTTAAGGTAGGGGGGATCGAAAATTTTTCCGAAAGTTTTCCAAAGTAAAAAGCAAAGCTTTTGCGGTATAATCGCTTTTGTTTAATTCATCTATCAATTTCTCTCTTGTCATCCCAGGGTTTGTCTTCTGAACGTAATGAAGTAAATCGTCTATTTTGTCCACTATGCCGCCCTCCAATCAATGTTTGTCATCAAATCATCCAGCAAATACACTAAATCAGTGCCATATAGACTTATCCAGTCTGCGAGGTACTCTTCCTGCTCAATCGGCATATGAATGTTATAGGAAAAACAAAAGCAATGGCAAAGCTCATGGGCTAGTATTTTGCGCAAATAACCATTTTTCGGTTTATCTGAAACATATATAGCTCTGTCGTTCCAATCGGTCACAGCAAGGCTGGTAGATCCATCAGAGCGCATCAGCTTGCCGCTTACACTGTGAACAAATTCTATTTTCCATTCAATACCATTTATTAAAAACATATTTTACCTCCAAAAAAAAGAAACCACCAGCCAAATATCAGCTAGTGGTTTCTAAATTCATGCTTATTTTACCTTTTATTCTTCAATAAGTAGGTAATTAATGTATCTTGTCGCCGTATCGTTGAGGTCTCTATTGAAATCAAGCAGATCAAGAGCGTATTCCGGTGGATATCCATAACTGGCGTAATATGCCTTTTCGATTGCGCGTAAGTTGTGCAGATCCGATAATTCCACTAGAATCTTGTGATATAAAAATTTTCGAGTCCAACTAAACCGTTCCAGGATTATATTTAACTTCCAGTTGTTCTTTGAAAACCATGTTTCCGTTTCATGTTTCCATCGAATCTCCCAGTGCTCAAACGGGTCTTTCTCCGTAATTGCAGGCTGCGGTTTTTTCAGAGCTTGTTCCATGTCGTGGAAGCGGTTTATATAACGAGCCGTAAACGCTGTCCCTTTAACTCCGGTCAGCTTGTGGGCGATAAATTCGCAACCTTTCTTTGTGACCAGATAACAGGGTCTACTCTGGCTATTCGCATCTTTATATGTACTCTCTTCAAAGAAATCGCCCAGCTCAATTTTGCGCTCGGCTCTAATTTTTTCATTTTCTGACGGCTTAATTTTGAGCTCGTTGCTAAGTTCTTCATTTGCTTGCTTGATTTGCTTACAATAGCGGTTAATATCTCTTAAAAGATTTTTATGCTCTTTTCCCACCATTTCAGCCACTTCAAGGCTTGTGATTTCCATTTCTTTATTTCTAGCTACCATTGCAGTATAAGCCATACTGTCTACCTCCTTTAATTAAATATTTGGTACATAGCTACCGTTCATAATCTCAATAGCCAGCTTCATCCCCTCTACTGCATAGAAAGAATTGTTTGTTGATGAACACTCCACAAAAATTTCCCATAACTCTTCGTATATATCCTTGCTTACAATCTCCTGCAAGCGTTTTAAAAGTGGCTCAAATATCTTTAAATATTTTTCTCCATTCTCTCCATCCTGTATCTGGCTCATGCAAACAATCTCTAAAAACTTATCCATATCCTACCATCCTTTCAAAAATCCTTGATTTTCCGAAAAAAAATGATATAATAAATTTATCAATTCCTTTCGGATTTGGGGTTGGTAATAATAAAGTGTTGCGTTTGATTGTTAGTCGGGGCAACGCTTTATTTTTTTACCATCTTTTCATGAAATTCTTCCACGCTTTTTTCAATTACCTCTGTCCGGGATATTCCCATCATTTCAGCACATTCTTTTAATTCTGCCGCAGTTTTTTCAGTAATTCTAAGTTGTAAACTCACGTTTTTGGAAGTCTCATTCTTAGGTGGTCTACCTGTTCTTGGCGACATTTTCATCACCTCGCTTTCGCCATGGCATAAATATAATATATGCAGTGGCAAAAGTCAAGCATAAATCCAAATTATTTTTTAAATTCACAAATCACTAGCTGATATTCAGTTGTCAATGTTCAAACAAACAGGGGCATTTCTGCCCCTGCCATTACATTTTGGAAACAAGCGTTGACAGCTTGCTTTTTGTCATTGTGCGCTCTTCCGGCGTCATGTCGGAGATAAGTTCCGCCATATCCTCTGAAAGCTCTTTCATGTATTTTTCAAGGTCATGCATCTTTGCGTCCTTGTCCTCCGGCGTATTGCCTTTGTGAAGCTCTTTGCTTTCCATGTAGCTTCTGCGACTCATTCCGCTTTTGCCCTCTCTGCGATCACGCATTCCACCATCTGCCGCCATTGTAGGCTCCGTGTAATACATTCGCCCATGTGGTCGGTCAATGTCGCGGTCATATTCCATATCGTGATACATTTCCGGTGTCATGTGCCAGTAAGGCGGCTCGTCATATCCTCTCCGCGTTCCTCTTCCCTTTGGCGCAAATCTGCCGTCTGCATACCGGTAACGGTCATAATACCGTCTGCCGTCTCCGTAACGCTCAAACATATCAAGAACCTGCTCTGGGTCTGATTCGTCCATTGATTTTGTAAGTGTCCGGTAATACATGGCTTCTGCAAGGTCTTTAAGCATGTCCGTGACTTTTCCCATCTCTTCTGTATCTACACATTCGATACCTTTTGCAAACTCACACTCTGCGCTTTCAGACAGTTTTTCGATCATTTCGTGCATTCTCTTAATATCCATAAAACCGCCCTCCTTACGCTTCCCGGACTGCAATTAAATTGCTGTTCTGAACTTCAATTGCCTGAGTAGACGTATTCTGTACCGCTACCGTAACACAGCAACCGCGAGGAACGTCCACATATGCCTGCGCCGAAACGTTAAAGAAGTTTTCAACTGCCGCCGGTGTAACAATCATTCGAGTTGACTGCAACGGTTCTCCGTCAATTGCAATAGCCAGTGAAATAGCTTCAACTGTGCCACCTGTAGGAATTTGAATGTTTCCGGAATAAGATACCAAAAATCTTGCCCGGCACTGATTTGTAAGTCCTCTTAATTTAACAATGCCGCTTCCCTGTCTATGAACAATGCATTTTGTTGCGCATACCGGAGTTTCTGTAAGTGCTACATCTTCGCCCTGTGCAACTGTTTGTAATGCAATTCCTGTAAATTCTGCCATAATATGACCTCCTTATTTTAATTCTGCTATTGTTTTTGTATCGGAGCTCGAAAAAACAAATCCGTGGTCTGGAGAAAATTTTTCCATCAATAGCTCAGAATAATCTTTTTTTGCCATTTTTTCTACTGATCCAGTTATTTCCGCAAGAGTTTTAAGCTCCGAAATGTTAAGCTTTTCAAAATCAATCTTTTTGATTGCTTCGATAAATTTATTTTTAATTTCGTCCATGTATTCTACCTTCCTATTCATGAAATAAAGGGCAAACATATTTCAGTCTGCCCTTTGCGCTTATAAGTAATACTGCTTTTGCAGACATAGTCGAGTTAAACTCAATTAAGATACTCAATTATTCAATTTTGTGTAGCAACTACTTTTAGCAGCTACATCCTGTGTTGCATCCACAACCATACGCATAAGCGTTAGGATTTGGCACAACATATGCCGGGATTGCAGCTGGATTTACAGCGTTGATGATCTGCTGGGTCTGTGCCGACATTGCAGTAGTGAGCAATGCAGACTGGCGATCCTGTGAAGCGGCTCTTCTTAAGTCGTTATTTTCTGCCTGTAAGGAAGAAATCTTTTCCTGGCACAGGTAATCAAGGATTGCCCTTGTTCCTGCCTGCTGACTGTCAATAATGTCTCTCGTGTTGCTGTTCATGGTGTTCTGCAGCGCACAGGTGTTCTGCGCCATATTGTAGTTCACGCCCTGGATAGCTTCTCTGGTCTCACAGCAGCAATTAGCCAGCTGGGACTGCAAAGCATTCTGTGCCTGCATAAGTGTTACGTTTGTGGTATTAAATCCCTGCTGCGTCTGATATCCAAGGTTGCAGATTGCATTGTCTACACCATGGAAACCGTTCATAACGGCGGTATTCTGTGCGTAAAATCCATCACAGAGACCATTTGCAATACCATCTAACTTCCCGATGATAGCCTGCGTGTCAAATCCACGCTGAATTGCAGAGTCGGTGTATGCAGATGCTGTCGCTCCCATGCCTCCGTTTCCTCCCCAGCCATTGCCGCCAAAGCCGCCCCAGCCAAAAATCATAGCGAAGATAATGATAGCCCACCAGCCATCGCCGCCCCACATGCCATCATTGTTTCTTCCGTTTCCTGTCACTGCTGCAATATCAGCAAGACTAGGAGATGCGTTTCCATTAAACATTTTGTTTACCTCCATCTGATTTATTTACAAATGGGATAACCGGTTATTGTGCGCGCAACCCAAAATGTACTAATGATTAAACATACTCATAACCTTTTGCTTTGCTTCATCTACTGTAATTCCTCTTTCTTTGCAGAGATTCTCCGCCATTGTCTTAAGTCCGACCGTATCTCCGCTTTTATACATCTGCATGGCATTTTTAGCCATTGGATTGTTTTGCATCTGCGGAGAATTTATCATTTGATTCAAAATCATTTGCATCGGATTCATTCGGATTCACTCTCCTTTTTAATTTGAGAAGTTTTTTTCTGTGGAACCGGAATTTTATCAATACGTTCCTCTAACTGTTCAATTTTCCCAAACAGTTCATCAAACTTTCCCATAAATGCGCCTGTGCACTCGTCTGATAGGTCAAATTTCATTTTTTCTGGTTCATGCGATAAATTGTTAGTCATATCATTTAAAACCGGCTTAAAAACGATTGTGCGGATTGTACCATCTGCGTTCCAGCTTTTGGCATATATTTCCGACATATCCTGCTTTGGGAAAAACGCCACGCTTCCATCCATCGGCACATCGTTTGCAGTAATATTTTCAACAGAAAGCACAATTTTTCCATTTATTCCAATAGGCGTCATTTGTGGCTGCTGAATTTGCTGTGTTTGCGCCGGTTGAAAATAATTTTGCGGCTGTTCAATTCTTTGCTGATTACCATATGGATTATACCCATATGATGCCTGATAAGGAATTTGCTGACTATAGCCCGGTGCCGGATAAACTCCGTTCATGTTCATTTTCTTCAACCTCCTCCAAAACATCCTCAATTGCGTGAATGATAGATGACTGCGTTGACAAATCTAATGATTGCAATTCTTTTCTGGCAAAAATTTTCTCAAGAACATCGTCAGAAAACATTATCATCCCTCCCTTTGCTTATATTGTGGCATAAAAAAAGACGGTAAAACCGCCAGAATACCGTCTAAATAACGCCTGTTTCCCGCCGCATTACCGCCAAAATTGCAATAAAAAAGAACGCCTTAAGCGTTCGTACGTTTGTTCGTGTTACCTTTGGTGTTACCTTTGATTTTTACTTTCAGAATAGACACCATTCAGAATCTCCTTTCTTCCAGTAAAATCAAGGCTTCACAAGGTTTTTAATTTTTAAAATTTAGTAGCGGAAGGGAGATTTGAACTCGGTATCAAACCCCGCAAACCCGCATAAATACTAGGTTTCTTTACACCTAAAGGTGTTACCTCGTGTTACCTTTTACATCGATAGTGCTTTCTCAATGTATTCTTGCATCTCACTCTCTGTTTTATTATTAAAATAATAATGGTCAAGCGTTGTTCTAATATCAGTATGACCCATTTGCGTTTTTATTACAGATTCTGGAACATTTCCATCTATAAGCTTTGTAGCATATGTCTTTCTCGCCTTATGAATTGATCGCTCACCAATTCCCACCTTATCGCATATCACATATAAACGTCTTGTAAATGCTTGTCCTTTTATCCTTTTACCGTTTTTCATAAAAATATATTCTCCAAAAGGGTTAAGCATTTTTATTTTTCTCATAAGTTCATTGGTATCTTCGGTAATTATAACATCTCTAAATCCGGCATCGCTCTTTGGAAAATTCTGAACATCAAACACATATTTGCCACTATCATCTCGGTATCGTATTTCTGTCTTTGATATATGTATCTTATTTTCTTCAATATCTGACCATGAAAGCGTGGATATTTCTCCAACCCTTAGTCCAGTTTTAAATGCCAAAATAATTCCAAGTTCAATCAATGTAGGCTGGTTTTCCATTATGAATTGTTCAATCAAAAGCTCTTCATCCTTAGAAAAAACTAATTCGTTGTCAGACTTATGATTCCTTTTAAATGACTTTTCCGAAATTTCCAAATCACCCATGAAACTGGTTATGCTTAAGCTGGTATAATGTTTTTTCTTTGCATATTTGAAAATTCCGTTAATCAATATCCGCATATCGGAGTACGCTTTCTGCGTAAGTTCCAGCTTTGAAATAGCTGTTTTTATGAATGATTCCAATATTTCTTCGTCAATATACCGGATTTTTCTATTTGCAATCGGCAAATACTTATTTTCAAAAAATCTTTTAAAATTTGTCTCGTACTTGTCTTTTGTCTGCCTTGTTATTTCACCATATTCCAATTTTTCAGAAATCCAGCTAGAATATACTTGGCTGATTGTCGGTTCATCTTCCATGGCTTTATAAAACTTCACTATCTCGTCTTCTATCGCCTTTTCAGATGTTCTTTTTACAAGTTTTTTCCCTCTCTGGCTTTCTTCATCGGGCAAATATGTGTAAAACTTACCGTCTTTTCCTTCCCAAATGCTGTAGTTGTGTTTTTCAATAAATTTCTTCCTTTCGTTCATCTCAATTTTTTTCTGAATGGTGTCTATGTCGATAATACCATTTTCAATGGCAAAATTCAACAATTCACTCTTAGAAAGATTTTCCGTTTAAATCACCTTCCAATCTCTTGACTTTTTGCTTTATATCAAAGATACGCCTTTCTACTGTTCTTAGCGGAATACAAATTTTCATTGATATTTCTTTTGGTATAAATCCACGGGCAAGAAGAAAAAATATTTCCTCTTCCTGCTCCGTAAAATTGGCGTTTTCAATAATTACTTCAAGCTCTGGCTTAGTCAGTTTTGAAAACTTCATAAGCCAATATCCTCCAATATTTTATTCTTCTCCCTGCCAGATCTTCGGCGTACCATCAGCATTGAGCATGACCGTACATCCGGTACCACTCCGCTGATACAACAAATACATGACGCCCGTGTCTTTGTCCGCATAGATACTGTAATCCCGCCAACCTTCTACCAATACCATCGTATTATCCTGCCCTGCGCTGACGTTTGCCATGTCACTGCATCCGGCGATCAAGAGTGTTGCTGTTAAAATTGCTGCTAAAATTTTCTTTTTCATAACTGCTCCTTTTCTCTGCTCTCTTCTTCCTCGATTGCCTTATAAAACTCGCTCGCTTTAATTTCTGTCATAAAGTCGAGTAGCTTTACTTCTACATTCTCCGCCGAACCATATAAAACATCGCCGATCATAAAGCACCTTGTGCTATATTTCCCACAAAATCTCATTCCGTAGCAGAAGTAATTCGGTTTTTTCGGCTTTGGTACCGTCTTTGCAATCTCAAGCCAATCCTTGGTAATTTGACAGTTTGCTCTGAAACGTCTAACACCGTTTTCGTAATATAATTTATTTTTTGTAAACATACCCTGAAATTTCTGCAAATCATTTTCAGTTGGAATAATTATTACCGCTCTATCGTCTGGAATATATTGCGTCGACTCAATCCCGTGTTCCTCCGAAAATTTCTTAAATGCCTGCGCATTCGCTTTTACATCTTTCTGATACTGTACATATGCTTTATAAAAATCACTGTCTTTGTTAATTGTAAAAAATTTCTCCATCTATTTATCCTCTCTTTCCGCCCCGCCACATTACCGCTGGCGGGGACTATAGCTAATTTATTACATCATTGATTGATGTTTAGGGATTTAAACATCGCACACATAACATCCACGACTATGCTGTTACCAAACTGCTTATACAGTTGCGTATTGCTGTTTACCTTTTCCATTTTAGATATATCCTCGTCAGATACTCCCATCAACCGGCCGCATTCTCGTGGAGTAAGCTTTCTTATGCGATATTGTTGGTTTGACCTTTGTATTATATGTTCTTCCATAACAAGGTTGTCCTTCTGCACACTTGTCAAGCAATTACATATTCCCTGCATATTAGGCTCCAGACGCTGTTCTGTAGTTGTGCCCGTCGTTCTGTCTGATGGATTATTGGGATTTCTACCACGACTTGCAACAATGGTTCTCTCAAGAATTTTAGGTGCATTGCTATGCCCTGCCGTATGTGCTGCCATAATCCCATTTACACTCATGATCTTTCCATCTTGCGAGGAATTTATCCTTCCCACAATATGGGTTCTGATAAGACAGTCAGATCCATCCTTGTAGTATCTACTTTTTATAGTAGGGGCTGCATCATAAACATCTTTAAACACTGCATGAAAACTGTTCCCCTTTTCTTTCTGCTTTTTTGCATGCTCTTCAAATCCCTTTAATGCTGCATTGCTAACGTAATACTTCTCATCCACTTCATCCTCCAGATAATCCTTTATCCTCTTTGCAAGTGGTATAGGCCGTGGAAAATGATAGTTATACTCGCCAAGGAAAGAAAACATAAAGCATCTGTTCCGGTTCTGCGCAACTCCGTAATCTTTTGCGTTCAAATCCTGCCAGTAGCTTACATATCCGAGATCAGACAGGAAATCAATCCATTTCTGGAAGTCTGCCATATTTGCGTCTGCATGGACTTGTGGCACATTCTCCATGAATAGTACCTGTGGCAGTTCTCCCGCGCTTTTCTGGATTTCACTTAATATTCTTTCAACTTCCCACAGCAATCCCGACCTTGTACCACTTCCCTTTTTCATCCCTGCCTGTTTGCCCGCAAGTGACAAATCCGTGCACGGAAATGAATATGTCATAAGATAGCAGTATTTCCCGGTATCACAGATATCCAGGTCCTTCGCATGAACTTTTGTAATATCCATTGTAGGGAAGTCTGTACCATGCACAGCGTTGTAACTGACGATTGCATATTTATCAAACTCGACCACCCTGTAATGCACGAATTGCGCCCCGATATTTCTTAACGCCATAGCCTGTGAACCATACCCTGCAAAAAGTTCTATTAACCGGATTGGCTTTGTTATGCGTATTGGCTCTCTCATGATGTCGAACATGCTTATCTGGTTTGGGCACTCATAATTGAATTTGTCTAAATCTTTCATTTTCTTTTCAGGAACCCGGCGCGCCTTTTATCCGGATAGGTCCCGGCTCCTTTCTGCCTTACGGCTTGTAATCTTCAAAATTCCGTACAGCTGCAAAGGCAAATCGCGAATTTACCCAACGCTGTAAATGTTTTAATTTATCTCCCTGTTTTAACTTGTATTTATCGTAAATCATTACATATGGACTGTATCCTAAATCTCGTAAAGTGTATATCCTGTCAAGATCCTGCTCTATGGTGGTATTGAATCCGCACAAGACATATACAGTCATCTTTCTATAATTCCACCCGGTAAGCCGCTTGAACATTTCAAATTTAGGAACTATGACATCCTTGTCCTCGTAACGATCCCATGCAAAATGTATCTGCTTAATTTTCATCTGCCGGATGTATTCTGCCTTTTCTTCGGTCATGATCCGAATGTCACACCCCTGTGAGAAATCAATCCATGCTCCACTGTCAATAAGCTGCTGGCTTAATTCTCTCCAGTCCCGACAGGCAAACATATTTGGATCAAGCAACACTATGTTCTTCTGACCATTCCAGAACTCCGACAGATCCGCAACCTTCACCGAACATCTTCCCTCTTTCTTCCCGACAATGCAGAAATCACATCCTCTTGGGCATCCCCGCGTCAGAAAACCATACGCTGTATCTATGTACAAATTCGGATC